>Ga0209830_10000280_pt1 | contig 57215 bp, 54 predicted proteins | sample ArcticOcean_MG_C_12_FD_187439 | JGI IMG/M metagenome (GOLD analysis project Ga0209830, IMG submission 187439) | Marine microbial communities from western Arctic Ocean - ArcticOcean_MG_CB8_130 (SPAdes) (version 2) | ecosystem: Environmental > Aquatic > Marine > Oceanic | place: Arctic Ocean...
TATGAGTGTCTTCATCATCATCGTCTTCGTCGTCTTCTTCAGCTTCTTCAAAGCTTTCAAATCCATTTTCTTCCATTTCAGCAGAATAATCTTCTTCACCATCTGCATCATCGTCGCCATCTTCTTCTTCGCCCATTGCTGCTTGAAGCATGTCGCAAAGTGACTTGGCCATATCACGATCTAACGTGATTGTAACTTCGTCTGATTCGGTGTCTGCTACTTCGGTATCAATACCAAGCGCATCCAATTCTTGTGTTTCTTGATCTGAGTGCATTTCTTCACCCATAACGTTTTCAAAGAGTTTGTCAAAAGTTGATTTCATATTATTATTTATACTCTCTTTTACCTTTTTCTCTAGTTTTTTATTTTTTTTGTTATATTCTTGTGAAGAATATATCTCACTATTATATAATTCATCTTCTACTCCGTTATGTTTAGGGTCTATAACGTTGCCATATATTTCTCCTTTATCAGCATTTTCTGGACCAGAACTATTATCATTAGCAAAGCCATGTTTAACATCGTTAGGCTTAGCAGGTGGTTTACCCGGTTTAGTACCCATTTTAGCTGCTTTTTCACCTGGTGCATTTTCAGATAAAATATTGTTATTATATGTATTCCATATTTCGGTTAGAGTATTTGATCTTGACATGTAAATATTTATAGCAAAATGCATAAAGATAAACAAAATTACATGAACAATCCAAATCTACCCACAAACAGGGCTGAATTTGAATATACTCCAGCGATGGTAAAAGAGTTAAAAAAATGCGAAAAAAATATTTTGCATTTTGCCGAAAAGTTTTTTTATATAATATCATTAGATGAAGGTAAGAAAACTATTGACCTACATTATTGTCAAAAAAGAGCTTTACGTAAAATGCGAGATAATAGATTTTTTATATTATTAGCTTCAAGACAGATTGGTAAGACAACAATGATGACAATATATGCTTTATGGGTTGCATGCTTTAATAATGATCAACGCATACTTATTGTAGCTAATAAAGAAGGTACTGCATTAGAAATAATGAGTAGAATTAGATTAGCATATGAAGAATTACCTAATTGGTTAAAACCTGGTGTAAAAGAATACGGTAAAACATCTATTGTACTAGCCAACGGTACAAGAATAGGCATATCTACTACTACTGGTACAGCAGCTCGTGGTCAATCAGTCAATTGTTTAATACTTGACGAGTTAGCCTTTATCGAACCTCATTTAGTAGATGATTTCTGGAAATCAGTGTATCCTATCGTTTCATCGTCAAAAAAATCGAAAATTTTTATAGCATCTACTGCTAATGGTACAGATAATTTATTTTATAAGTTATATTCAGGTGCTGAATCGTCTGAAAACGGGTGGGCCTCTGATAAAATTTTGTGGAATGAAATACCTGGTAGAAATGAAAAATGGAAACTAGAAACTATTAATAGCATTGGTAGCTTTGAAGCCTTTCAGCAAGAATTTAACTGCGAGTTTATCTCTAATAGTGAAAGTTCTTTGGATAATGAGTTGTTCGAAAAATTAAAGAGTAAGACTAATGAACCTAAATTTGTTTTTGATGATGGTAAATATCTTTTATGGGATGAACCTAAAGAAGATAGAATATATGTAGTAAGTGTAGATACTAGTGAAGGTTTAGGTAAAGATGCTTCTGTTGTACAAGTTTTAGATTATACCGATCTTACCCATATCAATCAAGTTGCAGTTTACCATAATAGTGAAATATCACCATATAATTTTACTGAAAAAGTCCACGAAATATTGCAACATTGGGGAAACCCTTTAGTTTGTGTTGAAAGGAATAATAGCGGAGGTCAGATAGTTGATATTTTAAAAAATACTCACGATTATGAAAATATAGTTTCGTGGGGGAGTGCAGTAGCAAATAGAAAAAAACAGCAACTAGGTATTATATCCCACACTAATACTAAATATAAAGCGGTAACTAATATGAGGTACTGGATAAATGAGCTTGAATCAGTACAAATAAATGATTCAAGGACCGTAAAGGAGTTAAAAAACTATGTGAAAGCTCCAAATGGTACATGGAATGCAAAGAAGGGGTATCACGATGATTTAGTCACCTCACTGATGTGGAACCTTGTAATATTAATTGATGACATGGTTGAACAATATTTTGAAGTAATAAAAAGAGACACAAATAATAGACCTTTAGAGTTACAACAAATGGATTTTGGTATTAAATATTTTATGAACCCGACTTCTTTATATACAAATGAAAAATCAGGTTTATCCAATACACTACCAGTTATTATAGGCAACGCTTCAAATACAGATAGTGAAATAGATAATTTACAAACACAAGGTTATAAAATATGGCAGCAATAAATCAATCACAGTTTAATAAAAGTAGATTAGATAAGTTTTTACTTATATTAAATTTACCACCTGTTCTTAAAGATATAAGTAAAAAAGATCTTGGTAGTCGAGATAATAAGGTTGTTATAGAAAATAGCTTACAATTTTCAGTATATGGAGCCGTTGTACCATCTGTTACAGTACCTGCAGAAGATCTTTATTATGGAGGACAAACCCTTAAAATATCTAAACATACAAGACCTGTTTATGAAAACGTTCGAGTAAATTTTACTATAGATAATGAATTTAATAATTATTGGGTTTTATATAAATGGTTAGATTTACTTAACGATGAAGAATTATCTAAATTTAATGGTAAGGATATAGCTGATACAGTTAAAATGGAACCGGTAAATAATACAACCGGTAAAAGTTTAAGTCCGCAATCATTGTACCAAGCTGATATAACTTTATTAGCGTTAGATGAGTTTGATAAAAGTAAAGTAAAATTTGTATATACAAAAGCTTTTCCAATTAGTTTAGGAGGGTTAAATTTTAATTATAGAACTGCTGGAGAAATTGAAACTACCTTTGAATTTGCATTTTCACAATTGAAAGTTGAACTACTTTAGTCTATATTTATAATTTCATTTAAAAAAAATAGCATTAAAACCATTAAATAATTGTATGCGTACGATACAATCTCCAGGGGTAGAAATAAAAGAAATCGATTTAAGTTTGAGACCTGTTTTTCCAACAGGTACAAACATTATGGTTGCAGGTTATTCTGATAAAGGACCAACAGATGAAGTTATTCAAGTAACTAGTCAAAGTGAATTTGAACAAATTTACGGGGTTCCAACCACCCCGGCTGAAAGATATTTTTATCATACAGTAAGACCATTATTTCAATCTCCAGCTAATATTTTAACATATAGATTACCATATGGAACAGAATCCGGTAACGGTTTTGGTAATGATTACGGTGTTTTAGCCTACCCGGTAAGTGCCATTAATATTGGTAATACAGTAACAGGTGGAGGTGACATTGTATATGGAGGTGGTCTTAGAACATTAAACCAATCACCATCTGGTGTAATGTATACACTTGGTAAACCGAAACATTTCTCCTTAACACAAAAGCAATATAATCAGATTTTACAAAAAGATGGTTTCGATTTTAGTAATATAGGTACTAAAGCAGAAGAATTATCTTCATTTGAAACTTTAGGTAGAGCAGGTTTATTAATCCTTAATAAAGGTCAAACAACTATTGATGAAAAGTACCAAGGTTTTTATGTTGGTGCAGTCGATAACACTAATCTTAACCCTGCAACAGACTTTGACGGTATTTTAAATACAAAAACAATTGGACAGTCAGCTGCAGTTACGTCAAATTATCTATCGTTACCATCAAGTAGATTAGACTTTACTTTATCGTCAATATCTGACAATAATACAAGTACTTTTGGTCAAGAAGATGATAGTGTTTCAGAAATAATGGAAAATCTTAGTAAATTTGATATTGCTACTAATGATTTTGATGATACTGTTTCATTAGGTTTATTTAAACTTAGACAATCACCATTCTCACCCGATACAATTAAATTAAATTACGCATTAAGTGAAACGTATGTCGGTTCATTTGATAGTTTTAGACAAATTAATACATCTGATGGAGGTACCCCAGTAAGCTTTTATTTAGATACAAAAGAAAATGATTCACCAAATGTGCAGATCTTAACTAATAAGTTTATATCACATGCAGAAGATGGTGGTACTTGGTTAGATATTAATGGTAAGCCTTCCAATAAAGTAAGATTTACATCAACTAAATTCTCAACAGATGCTAGTGGTATTAAGAATATAGAGACGTTATCAGCTTCATATGGTGCTACAACAACAGCTGAAGCGGCGGCGTTATCAGCTTCATTGGTACAAACAACGAACCAACTCGGTGCCGCGGATAGTTTATTCCCACTAGGTTCATATGCAAGTCAAGATGCTAAAACTAAGGAGCTTGGTAGTATTCCAGCGAAACTTGATAGATTATTCGATACAGTCGAAAATATTGACTTATTTGATATCGATCTAACCTTAGATGGTGGTATTAGTACTATTAATGCAGTTTCTGAATTCTTAGAAAGAACAGGTCAAGGTAAGTATTTTGATGATACAGCATCGATTTCAGCTTTCGACGGTTTCTATACATCAGATATTGTTAATAATTTAACAACTGAGGCAAAAGCGTTCAGAAGTGATTGGAAAACAATCTTTGATAGGTTTGCAGAATTTGCAGAGAAACGTAGAAAAGATCATATGTTTGTTGCTGACTTACCGAAACCAATTTTTATAAAAGGTAAGAGTTTCTTAACTTTAGATGATCCTAATAAAAACTTCTCACTCAATATACTTAAACCAATTCAAGCTCATACAAGTATTGTTAATACAAGTTATGCAGCAACTTATGCTCAATGGGCACAGGTTTATGATCCATATTTAGATGACCAGTGTTACGTACCATTCTCAGGTTTTGCTGGAGCAGCAATGGCCAATACAGATGCTAATTTCCAACCATGGTTTGCACCAGCTGGATTTACTAGAGGTATTGTAACTGGTGTTAATGATCTTGCATTATACCCTAAACAGAAGCAAAGAGATCAACTCTATAAGATATCTACTAATCCAGTAGCATTCTTCCCAGGAGAAGGATTTGTAATATTTGGTCAGAAGACATTACTCAAGAAGCCAAGTGCATTTGATAGAATTAATGTAAGACGTTTATTCTTGAATCTAGAAAAAGCTACTAGGCAGACAGTTAAGTATTTTGTTTTTGAACCTAATACATTACTAACCCGCACAAGAGTGTTGAATACATTAACGCCGATTTTTGATAATGCTAAAAACACAGAAGGGGTTTATGATTTCTTAGTAGTTTGTGATGAAAGGAATAATACACCAACTGTAATTGACCAAAACGAGCTTATTGTTGATATATATCTCAAACCAGTAAGAGCTGCAGAATTTATTTTAGTTAATTTCTACGCAACCAAAACTGGAGCTGATTTCAATGAATTAGTTGGTTAAACATTTATAGTTTATAAATATTATTATGCCAGATACTAAATTAACAGATTTAGAGATAGTAACTCAACCTAAAAATGGAGATATATTATATATCGTCGATATTAATAACGATGCGTCGAAACAAATAACTTATAATAACCTAGTAGGTACTAAAATAACTAGTTTAAGTACATCATTTGATAATCTTAGTGGTGGTTTAATAGTTGATATAGAAGCTAATACCACTAATATTACAACTGCTCAGAATGATATAGTTATTCATTCTACTGATATAAATACACTAAGTACTATAACTGGTACATTGTCAACCAAGGTTGCCGAAGTTAGCGCAATGGCTCTTGATTCTGGTTTACTTAGTACAGTAGATGCTAATACATTTAGTTTTGGTACTGCCATGACGGTAAGTTCAGCAACACCGGTAACACAGCATATAACAACTTTTAATACTGATATCGGTCATATGGGTTCAATAGGTTTAAGTGCATTAGGTGGTTTAAGCGGGCTACAAACGAATTTTTATCCTATAAGTGCTAATGCATTTGAATTATTATTATTTTCTAGACCTAACGATGATAGAACTATTACAATACCTGCAAATACAGTTTTCACGTATTATGTAAAAAAGAATATTTACGGATTTCCAACATCCTAACTAACCTAGATTAAATAATTATATGGCAGACACAACACAAACAATTCAAGGTTTTTATACACAAGCACAAGCTAAGGATTTTGCTAGGAATAATCTATTTAGAGTTTTAAATGTCAATTTTGGAGGCGGCACTGAAGTATCATTTGATGAATCAGATTTAGTCTATGCTACTACAGCTGAATTACCAGGTAAAACAATTGGTAATGTAGCAGTACCTTACATGGGTTTAAATTTTAATGTACCAGGTACAGTCACATATGATAACAGTGAAGGGTATACATTAACTTTTAGATCAGATGAATCTCATAATTTAAGAGAAAAATTCTTACAGGTTCAAGCAGATACTTTCGACGATGAAGATAGTACAGGTAACTATTTTATGCCAACAGCTGATGCAGTTATTGATTTAGTACTTTTAAATAAGGAATTAGATAGAGTGGCTCAATATCAATTAGTAGGTTGTTCTATCCGGAATGTAGGTCCTCAATCATATGATTCTACTGGCACTGGTGAGGTTGTTACATTTACAGCTACCGTTGCATATCATTACTTTAGAAAGACAGCATAACATATAAAAAAGATCTAAATTCAAAAGCTCTCTTTGAGAGCTTTTTTTATGCATAAATATTATTATGCCAGGTATTTTAAATTCTATAAACAATGCTGTACAAAGTATTGGTAATAAAGCAAATAGTCTTGTAGGTGGTTCATTAGCTCAACCTGGTTTAAGTTTATTTGGTACTAATTTACCATTTACACCTTTAATTAGTTTTAGAGATAGATTTTTAGATAGTTTAGATCAATGGAATACATCTATACCATTAAACACTCAGTTTATTGTTCTAATCGATAATTTTCCACTAGGTTTAACTACTAACGTTTTACAAAATTTAGAACCAATTGTACAACGCACCGGGTTTGATATAAATTTACCTAAAGCAACTTTAACTAATTATAAAAATCAAGCTATAGTAGGTTGTATTTTTACAAATGGTTTTAATATAGGGGATGATAGTTTAGATTCGGCCGCAGCTAAAATTGAAAATAATCGAGGTTTTATACAAGGAACAATATTAAAAGATAGATCAGATTTCGCATCAAATAAATTTACCCTTAGTCTTAGAGAAACTAATTCATCATTTGTAGATTTTGTAATAAGACCTTGGGTTATAATGGCATCACATTTTGGAATGGTAGCCAGGGATAAAAATAACCCTGCAGAGTTAATAAAAGATCCAAAAGTTAATTTAACTGTAGTACAATATACAAGAAGTGATAAAGGTCTATCACAAATACCAAGAAAAACGTGGAGATTTTACAATTGCGTGCCTACTTCAGTAAGTACAAGAGATTATCAATATGGTGATACCGAAGATGTGAAAAATTTTGACACTCAATGGGTATATGACAGGTATGAAATTAGTAGTAACTTATATTTAAATATAGGTGAGCTTATTAAAGCTATTAATCCGTTCCCTTTCTAAAATGAATCAATATTTCTATGAAAGTTATGAAATAACTGAATTAAGTTATTTTGAATATAAAAATTTAGTAAAGAATTTATTTACCGACGACCCATGGGTATTAAATCAAGTTTTTAATAATACTATTAATAATGCAGTTAAAGGTAATAAAGAAATAGATATTTTTGATAAAGTAAAAATACTTTTATTTTTGAGATCGTTAACTTTAGGGGAAGATTTTGATATAACTTTTAAAGAAAAAAATTATAAAATGAATATTAATTCAATTGTGAATAATATATCGATTAACAGTAACGAAATAGTTTCAGATAGGGTAACTTTTAAAAAATCAAATAGTTTTTATGTTGAAAATTTATTAAATGAAGTGATTATATCAATTGAAAAAATAGTTTTAGATAACGATGAAATAAATTTTTCTAAATTAACTAACGAACAAAAAGATATTATATTTAACGAAATTTCAGATTCTAACATATCTCAGATAGTAAATAGTATCGCTGATAATTTAAAACAAGATAATCTTAATTTATTTGATATGAACTTTAATTTACATAATGGAGATATTTTATATTTTTTTAAAAATATATTCAAAACTGATTTAAATAGTTTATATGATCTTGAATACGCATTAATAAAAAATTTAAATTTAAATACCGTCGATTTTCAAAATTATTCTTTAAGTGAAATAAAAATTTTATTAAACAAACTAAAGGATGAATATAAAGATAATAAGCAGGGTGGTGTTCCCCATAATCAAATGTAAATATTTCAAATGGAAAATTTTAATGATATTTTAAGTCAAGTAAAAAGTCTCAAAAAAGAGATTACTTTTTATTCACCTATAAACGATAAAGAACTAAAAATTTATCCTTTAAGTCTTAAGCAACAAAAAGATATATTAGAAAATACCTTTTCAACTACTTTATCATTATTACATTTTAACAATTGTATCTATAATATTATTAAAGAAAATTTTTCTGGAAATATAAAAGATTTAGATACTATTGATAGGGTATCAATTTCATTATCATTGAGAAATAAGATTTCAAGTTTATATAAATCAGGAGACGTTGAGGTTAACTTATCTGATATTATAGAAAAAAATAAAAATAAAGCAACATTTAAATCCAAAGAAGTTATTAGTGATGAATTTACTTTTAAATTAAAAAACCCTAATTTAGAATTAGATAATAAAATCAATAATATAGTCTTAAGAAAATATAAAAATGAAAAAATTACTGAAGACAATGTTAATAACGTTATTAGTGATTTATACATATATGAACTAGTTAAGTTTATTGATGTGTTTGAATTTGGTGAAAATGTAATTAAAGTAGAGGAAAATATTAATAATACAGTTAAAATTTTAAGTGAAATTGATTCGAACAATTTTAACAAGGTATTTGACTATATTAATGAACTTAGAAAAATAGAAACTTCTTTAACTAAAATTCCTAATTCAGATGATAGTATTTCTATTACCCCGGACTTCTTTATAGTTCGTTAAGGTAATTAAATATTATTGATGAACCCAGAAGTCGACCACGCAAAAATATTATCCCTACTATCAGGGGTTTCAGATAAGTTAACGGATAGGGTCCTAGCTTTAGAGGATGCTGTTAGTAATACTATTGGAATGAGTACTAATAGTATTAAAGCTCAACCTGAAAGTATAGTACAAAAAGCTGAACCTGTTATTATAGCTGATATAGGTAAAGAAGCTAAAAAAGATTTTAGAGAAGTTTTAACGACTCCGGAATCCAAAGAAGAAGCAGCAGGAGGCGAAGGCGATGGTGGTATAATGGCTTATGTCAAAAAACTAATAGGACCTGCATTAATTATTCTTGGTAGTTTAGGAGCTTTAGTCGGTGGTCTATTTGCTGGAGGTGGTACTGGTATGCAGGACACTCTCCAAGTTATAGGTAAAGGTGGATTAGCACTTGGGTTAAAATTAGCAGCAAAAACAGCAGGTACATTGTTAAAACCAGTACTAGGAAAATTACCTTTAATAGGTTCATTGATTAGCTTTGGATTTGCTTATTCAGCATTTAAAAATGATGATTTTGTTGGTGGTTTATTTGACTTAGCCAGTGGTTTATCTGGGTTACTTTACTTTGTACCAGGTGGTCAAGCATTTGCATTTCCTTTACAAATGGGTATTGACACTTTAAGTGCTATGTTAAGTCTTAGTACTACCCAAGAGGAAGGTGAAACAATGGGGCAAGCCAAATCTAGAACATTAAAAGAGTTTATGGGTAAAATATTCGAAAAAATGAAGAATATATTTCCTTTAAGAAATTTCATATCATTTGGCACTGGTATTAGTGAAGTATTGTCAGGTAATTTTTCATCCGGTATTAGTAAAATGGTTACAGCTTTTCCAATTTTTGATGCGCTAAACTTAATTAATAATTTATTTCTTGGTGGTGATGGGTCGGTTGATGATATGGCATCCGGTATGGGTGAAAAAATTAGCAATATAGCAGGTGGGGCTAAGGCATTTGTAGCTGCTTTAATAGAACCTATAAAAGATAAATTTCCTATGAAAAATTTTATAGGTATATATGAAGGTGTGGGTAAAGTATTCAAAGGTAATTTTAAAGAAGGTTTAATTCAAATTGGTAAAAATGGCATGCCAGTATTAGCAGCTATTGGAGAATTCTTTTTTGGAAGTACAGATGCTGAAACTGGAGAGAAAAAAGATGCTGGTTATAAAAAAGTTTTAGGTACTCTAGGGGGATTTTTTGGCCCTATAAAGGATAAATTGTTAATGAAAGTTTTAAATATATTACCTGAAAAAATATTAGGGGTTAGTGTTAGAAATAGAGTAGCTGATTTATTGGGAATAAATTTAGGTGCAATTGAGGATGACCCAGAGGAAGCTGCAGCTAATGCCGAAGCTGAAAGAGCCCAGGATATGGCTAAAATTGAAAGAAATATCGCTGAGGAACGAGCTAGGATTAAAAGAAGTGAAGCCGGTGAAAATGAATATTTTGGTAGAGAAGGGAAAGGTGTAGAAAACTCGCAGGAAAAAATCGCAGAACTAGAAGCGAAGCTAGCTAAGAGACAAGATGGGGGCCCAGTCAATCGGAATACACCATATATGGTTGGTGAAGCCGGTCCTGAATTATTTATACCTAAAAACAACGGAGATGTTGTAGATAACAAGACTGTAAATATATTAGAAAATACCTTAGATAGAAAAACTTTCGTAGATATAACTAAAATGAATATTAAGATTAGTAACCAACAAATGGATGAACTTAAGAAAAATAATATGTTATTGCAAGCTATATTAGAAAAATCGAACGCTGGAAGCACTATTATAAAGAATCAAAGTAGCAGTGTAGTAAATAATCAAAGTAGTTCAGGTTTTAGAGATATGCAATTTAATGTTTAATACTAAATATTATAAATGGCAATTGATTTATGGAGTTTAAAATTTGGTAAAGATAATACTATACCAGTTCTTATAAGAGCTGGAACTAATACCAACTCTGCTAATTTAAATTTACAAAATAATGAAGTTTATAGTAAATTAAATGGTGGTGATACTCCATATATTCCTATTGATGTTAGGGAAGATTTTCAATGGACGAAGAGCCCTAAAAGCTCAAGACTAGATGTACCTTCTTTATCTCTTAAAGAAAAACGTATTATTAAAAATAGTACAGTCACTAATCTAGCTTATTCAGTAAATGCAACAGCTGATTTAGCTAAAACTTTATCAGATAAGATATCTCAAGGGGATTTTATATTTTTTAATGAAGATGCTATTAAAGAAGGTTCAATATTAGAGAGTACAACGAATCTGGTAAAGGGTGGTGCATCTACTATTTCTGATACTTTAGAGGCTACTCAATCCTTAATAAATGAAAAACTCTTAGGTACACAAACATTCAAAAGTAGTGTTTTACAACCATACAATGGATTGTATAGTATTGAAAGTACAGGGTTTCAGTATATATTACCCTTTCTAAACGATGAATATAGGGAAATGACTACTTCAATGGGTGAGGATCAAGATAATCTATTTAGTGGTATGCAAAGAGCTGCTATTGACGCAGCTTCAGAAGTAGCAGGAGCTGTATTTGGTTTAAGACCTGGTGTTTATATAGAAGAATCAAGACAGTTTCAAATGTCTCAGGATGGAAGATCAATAAACGTTAAAATACCATTATTGAATACCGGCACTTATGAGGATATATTGCAAAACTGGCAGCTTATATTTGGTTTAACTTATCAGAATAGACCTGGTAGAATTACTAAAAATTTAGTTGATATACCCGTTATATACGAGGCAATAGTTGAAGATATACTTTTTATGCCTTATGCGTATATATCCAATCTATCAGTTAATTTTTTAGGTAATAGGCGTACGATGGAAATAACAGTACCAGTCGAAGGTACCGATGATTCAAATAATTTAACATTAAACGCGACCATACCAGATGCTTATGAATTAAATTTAACGTTGAAGGGGTTAAATGAAGAAACGAGAAACTTTATATATGAGAGTATAAACCCAGGAGTAGTGAGATCATCTGAAACAACCGGTGGTGCTTCAACCATAGAAGAACCCTCTATACCAAATACAACAAATACCAAAGCAGGTCCAACAATGAGAGGTGGAAATTAATTATGGAAGGAAAATTTCAAAATAACATTACCGAGTTACCTGAACTCGAAACTTATAGATATGAAAATATATTTAAAGTTTATGAAACTAAAGATTTAGGTATATCAGGGGATAAAAACTTTTTAATGTATAATATAGTTAAAAAGATACATATACCTGATAATCTAGATAATTCGTTTTTCGATTTTTTCACGTTGAATAAAAACTTACCTTTAACTACGATATCATATCAGATTTATAGTACAACCTATCTTTGGTGGCTTATTATGCTAGTAAACAAAATAATAAACCCGTATAAAAACTTACCTGTAGGTCAAAAAATTAGATATATTAAGCCTGAATATGTAAAGATAGTTTTAGATGCAATCACTAAACAGCTACAATGAGATACAAATTTTTAGAAGGATTTATTTATGATGATAAGAAAAAGTTTTTATATGTTGTAGATCAACAAAACTATATTTTTAAAACTTTATTATTTAACCCTGATAGTAACGTATCAGTTTTATCAAAATCATCTATAAGAAATATTACTATTAAGGATAGCATAATGGACCCATTTTTAAAAGGGTCATTAACTATTTTAAATAATGGTGAATCGTTAGAACGTTTAGCTACCCCGAAAAACGTTAAAGAGTTTGATGCAAACTCAGATCTTTTAAAAGGTTATACATATAGAGGTGATGGTAGAGATTTATTTTATCTAGAAATTGTACCAGTAGAAAATGTTGATGAAAGTTTTGGTAAATTAGGCAATAAATTTAACGATACATTTTCATTTAAAAATGTTTTTGCATTAGTTAATGATGAACAATTATTTGACGGTACCGATGAATTGAAAAGATTTGATTTTATAGATTTTGATGAAAAATTGTTAAAAGAAAAAAATATATTTTTCTCTACTACAAAATTATTAAAAACTGACACCCCAATAGAGTTACTATCTAATAAAGATAGAGAGGTACCTACCGGCGAATGTTTAAAATTAATTTTAAAAGACGGATTGTTTCAAAATGATATTAATGAAATAATAAAAACAGAAAAAGGTGAAACCCCTGATTTCGACACAGGGGCCAGTAAAATATTCTACACATCACCATCTAGCAGTACTGCATATAAAGATTTAATGTATATTTACGATAAACATACCACCGATAAAACAGGTCAAGATTTTTCATTTTTGAAAAAGAGATACTATAATGGTCAGTATGAACTAATAAGTGTAAAGGAAAAATTTGATAAAGCTTTTAATAAAAACGATGATACAGCCGGAAAATTGAATATGGAAAAACTTGTCATAACAGGTGGTGCTGGTACGGGTGAAAATGTAGTTCAAAGTAGTAAAAAATCTCCATCTACTATTGCATATTTTGGTGAAAAAGGGAATGTTATAGATTATAAATTTTTTAATGTTAATGCAAACATTAGTAGTAAAAAAAATAATACAAAAATTGTTCATTCATACAGCCCGGGTGATAAAGCATTTAATTTAGAGCAAAAAGATAGTAATATAGTTTCCGCTAAAAATACTTTCGATGAAAATTATGTAAGTAATATGAAAGGTTTTAATAATTCACCTTCACCAAGTTTAGTATTAAATTCATCTAAAACTACAAATCTATCATATGAAAACGTTTTTTCTTTATATAGTGGAGATGAATTTATTAGAAAATCAAGCGGTATAAATAAACTCTTAAAAAACCTATTATTAACTAATATTGGAGTAGAGCTTACATTGAAAGGTCAAATGTTTAGAAAAGCTGGTAATTTTTTTACTTTAGATAGAAGTGAAAATTATGTAGAAAATAATTTTGATGATAAACTATTAGGTATATATTTTATAGTAGAAGTTACCCACACTTTTAATAGTGATAATACATATAGTAATAAAATATTTGCAGTTAAAACATATAACTTTAAAGATTTAAAATATAAGGAAAATATATTATGAGTTACGAATTATCATTATTACCAAGTTATCTGGATACAGTTATTTTACAAAAAACTGATTATTATAAAAATAATACTAATTTATTAGAATTATTTGATGATTTTATTGATATGCTAAAACTCAATATAGATTACGAAAAAGGCAAATCATCAGGGGATTTTATCAAAGATATATCTAGTATATACGAAAAATTAAACAATAATAAATTTATTTTAGATGGTTATGAAATAGATATTCAAAATAAAAATTATTATATCGAAAAATATCAATCATTAGCATCTAATTTTAAAATAGTTATAGAAAAAATATTAGGTGATAAAAATACATTTTTTAAAGATCTATCTGATGATGTCGGAACTTTGTTAGATGTAAATACAATATTTGATGATTCTATATGCCCGTTTTTTGATATATTTTATAACGAATCAAAAAATATTCCTTTGAATATACCTAATACAGTTTTCAATAAAGTATCTTTACAAAATAAAAAACTTCAAAAAAACTTTTCTTTAATGAATGATGCAATATTAAAGAATAATTTAAAAGATATAGCAAATTATACTGAAACTTCGATTTCTAAAACTTCACATAGTAGTAACTTGGTAACTGACTATGATTACTATGAAAGATTATTATCCTTTTCAGAGGAAATTCGACAATCAATTTTTATTGAGTTAACTGCTGATTTAGGAGAGTATATATACTTTTTAAAGAATTTAAATGTAAGAAATCAACATAATAATAAAGCAGTATTACTACAGTTTGAAAATACTATAGAAGATGTAGAAGAAAATTTAGATATATTAAAAAATCAAATAGTAAGCAAAGCTTATAAAGATAATAATATTTTAAATTAAGTATCTATTTCTATAATTTTAGCATCATCTATAAGTTGCTTTAGTAATTCTTCCCTATTGATAGTTAAACCTAAACGTTGATCGTTTTCTTGAGCTAATTCTTTTTTACTATCAATATCCATTTGTTTAATCTCTTTTCTACTATCGTTAGTTTTATTAGATATTAAAATTTTATTTAAACTTTCAATTGCTGAAGCAGATGCACCTACCAACTTACTTAAAGCTTCAACATCTCTAGAATCTGGAGCTGATGTAATAAACTGTTTTACCTCTTCAACATAATCTACACTATCTTTAATTAGCTTACCTGAGTATTTTAATAAAAAATCTTCTAACTTATCTTTGTCTAAGTTAAATTCATTTTTTTCAACTTCTTTAGCAGCTAAATTTGCACCCTTTAATTGAGCAAGTAAATCATCTACAACTATATCAACGTCGTCATCCATATAAAAATATTTATCAATAAAGTTGAATAATTAAACTAATATATTATAATAGGTATATGGATAAAGTTAATATAACATTTGTAAAGACGCATGACGATGCTGTTCTACCTACTAAAGCTCACGACGGTGATAATTGTTTTGATCTTTATGCGGTGGAAGATACGGTTATACCTTGTAGTAGTTCCTGGATGGGTGATGTTACTGTAGGTAATGCTATAGTACCTGTTGGTATTACTGTTGCTGATATTACTAAAGGGTTTGGATTTGTACTACGACCTAAATCAGGTCTCGGGTTTAAAGCTGGTCTTCAACCTCATCTAGGGGAAATTGATAATGGTTATCGAGGCGACTGCGCTGTTAAAATGTATAACTTTAATTGTAAGTATTATACTGTGAAAAAAGGTGATAAGGTAGCTCAAATTAAAGTTGAAAAGATATATGATACTAAAGTTGGATGGGCTGGAATGGTTAAAAAAGCTAAACGTGGTAATAAGGGTTTCGGTTCGTCGGGTAAATAATTATGGGATATAAAGGATGTAAAGAGCGTGAAGGAGTAGATCATGCAAAATATAGAGATAATTATGACTCTATTTTTGGTAATAAAACTAATAGGAACTCAGATATAATTAGTAGTAAGGATAGTTCTAAAAAAATTATTAGAAAAGGTAAATGTTCGACGAACGGAACAACTAGTCGATATTATACAGATATTTAATTATGGGAAAAGTAACAAGACAAAAGATAACCGAAAGAAAAGTCGGTAATGCGAAGGTAAGAAAGACAGTAACAGTAACAGTTACGAAGCCATCAAAAAGAAAAAAATAATGTTTAATAACTTATACGTAGAAAAGTATAGACCTAAAACGTTATCAGATTTGGTATTATCTGATAGTAATAGAAAGTATTTTGAATCTATTACTGAAGAAATACCAAATCTGCTTTTCGTCGGTACACCTGGATTAGGTAAGACCACATTAGCTAGAATATTAGTAAATGATATATTAGGGTGTCAATACCTGTATATTAATGCCTCAGATGAAAATGGTATAGATACTATACGCTCCAAGGTAGTTGGCTTTAGTCAGACTAAGTCTCTCGATGGGAAACATAAAGTAGTCATCTTAGATGAGGCTGATGGTATTACCCTTGACGGTCAACGCGCACTACGTAATACAATGGAGGAATATAGTGGTATGACTCGTTTTATACTAACAGCAAATTATAAGCATAAAATTATACCTGCCATTCAAAGTAGAACTCAATTTTTCGATCTAATGCCGCCGTTTGATGACGTTGTTAAAAGGGTTGTCGATATTGTCAAGCAGGAGGGTATTAAGATCGAAACTGATCAGAAACCTAATTTTGTTAATGTAATTAAGCAAAGTTATCCGGATATTCGGAAGGTATTGAATAGTATTCAAAAAGCTACTATTAGTAATATATTTACAATTGATCATAGCGTAGATAGTAAAGATATAGTTATTGTTATACATAAGCATATTGTATCTAAAGATTCTTTAAAGCTTAGAAAGTATCTAATTGAAAATGAAAACGAGTTTCAAGGTGATTATCATAACTTAATGAAGCAGTACTTAAACCACGTATACACTTCTAGTTTAGATGACAATAAAAAACGTCAATATATAGTTACTATCTCAGAGAGTATGGTAAATGACGTCTGGGTGCTAGATAAAGAGATTAATGCTTTTGCGTGCTGGGTTAAATTAGAAAGAATTTAGATCAAAAGATATCTTCAAAACAGGATTAAGAGATAAATACTTATATGAATAGATTCTATGTATATAAGTTAATTAACCCACATAACAACTCATTACTGTATATAGGTAAAGGCACGAACAAAAGACGTTTCAATTTCAAGCAGCGAAATAATCATCTCCGTAACAAGTTAAATAAGATCCTCGAAAAATATAATAAAGAAGATATATCTGTTATTATTGAGGATCATTTAACAAGTGAGCATGCTTATAAACTTGAGATTGAACTAATTGCTAAGTATAATCCTCGTTATAATATTTGCTGCGGAGGTCAAGGTATAGATCCAGATTTAGTTAAAGGAGAAAAAAACGTGAATTATAAACAAATAGATAAAAACGAATATATTAAACTCTTATCAGAGGGTAAATCAAATGGAGAGGCAGCTACAGAATTAGGTGTAAGTCAAAATACACTAAAGAGTAAATTTTACCCAAAATCTACACTAAATCAATTCTGCAAAGATCATACCATACAATATTATAATACGCAATCTGGTAATAAAAATGGTAACTATAAAATGTTTCCTAAAGAGAGGTTTGTAGAACTTATTAAAAAAGGAGCAGGTTTGACTCTATTAGAAAAAGAATTAGGTTTGAGTAAGAGATGTTTAATTGAAAAGTATAGAGAAGAATTTAGTGTCTCTAACTGGAAAGAGCTTCTTGAGAAGGTTTAACCTTCAATTGGCATATACTGCGTAGTATAACTTTCATTAACTGCAGGTGAAGGTGTTGCTGGAGATGAAGGAATCTTAGTATTTTGACGTGCGTTAGATATATTAGTCTTTTTAAGACTATCACCTTGCTGAGTCATTGTTTGCTGTTGTTCTTCATTTTCTTCAGCTTCGACAGGGTCAATTTGTACTTTATTATCATATTTCTGTGAATCTGGTACTGGGTGTCGGTTAATACCTAAATCAATAGGCTCTAACATATCACTTGTAACAGTAACTTGACCTTGTGTATCTGATAACCCGTTAGCTAATTCCCTAGCAACTGTAATATAGAAGAAATTACCTCTATTATCACTATTATTCGGGGAGTTTGTAGGGTATTCAGTAGTTACATTTTTTACTAGATAATTACTGTCTGAATCAAAATAATCGTCAATATATTTTTGTTGTTCCTTATTTTGATTTTTGTAACCTTCTTTGGATTTATAATTACTAGCTAATTTTACCAATCCACCAGTTTGAAACCCACTATTCATCTTAGCAGATATTTGCTCTATTAAATTTAAGAATTTTTTTGCCATAATAATATTTATATTTAATCAACCAACTATCTATAATTAAATATTTAAAATGGCTAAATTAAATTTAGATATATTAAAGGGTTCAGGTAAACCAGATGAAAAGATCTTCAGTGATTTAAAGTTAGATCTTGTTATAGGTAAATTGAAAAGAAATGAAGCTTTACCTAATAAACAAAATATTGATATAGAATCGTCAGATAATTTAGCTGCAATAAGAAACTCTATTATTAGTATAATAACTACATCTCCAGGAGAAAAAATTCTAAACCCGACATTTGGTCTTAATTTCGGTGATTTACTTTTTCTACCTGTTTCTAAAGTACGAGCACAAAATATAGGTGAAACGATTGTTAATGGTGTTGAAAAATTTGAACCTCGTATAACTATTACTAGTCTAAAAGTTGAAGCTAATATATCAGAGCAAGAATATAATATTGATATAGTATATATTGTACCTAGATTTCCGAACCAAAGTCTCAATATAACGGGTTCAATTAACAAATCAGATTTTACATTTTTTAATTAAATATTTTTATGGCAAACGAAAACCTTACAGATTTCACCCTTTCTAAAAAAAGTTATGCTTCATTCGACGCATTAACGTTAAAACAGCTAATAAAAGATAGGTTAAACGAAGAAGGCGTATTTACCGATCAAATATTTGAAGGTAGTAATATATCTTCAATTATTGATATAATTGCTTATTCGTATCATACTTTACTTTTTTATCTCAATCAGTCATCAAATGAAACTTTATTTAACGAAGCTTCTATATATGAAAATATGAATAGAATTGTTAAACTTATAGATTATAAACCTATTGGTTACCAGACATCGTTATTACCATTTAAGGTTTCCGCAAATGCGAATATTGATAGAAATTTATATACATTAAAAAGATATTCATTTTTTATAGTTAACGGTACTTATTTTTCATTTAAAAATGATATAACTTTTAATAAAACTTTAACTGTTGATGAAGAATTAAAATCATTTTCAGAGGACAATTTACTCTTACAAGGTAGGTATTTTGAATACCCACCGCAAAGAGCTATAGGTGAAGATTTTGAAATATTTACACTCCTCGTTAAAGATAATATTAACAATGAACCAATTAATATAGAAGACAGTTCTATAGATGTATATGTTTTAGACCTTAAAAATGGTAAATACACTTATTATACCGAAACTAATAATTTGTTTTTAGAAAATCCTACCTCACCAGTTTATGAAAAAAGATTAAATGAAAATGGTTTTTATGAAATTAAATTTGGTAATGGGGTATTTGGTAAAAAAGTTGCATCAGGTGATCAAGTTTTTATATACTATCTAAAAAGTGATGGCGAAAAAGGGGTTATAGAAGCTAATGCATTGAATGGTAAAACAATAAATTATCTTACATCAGTTCAGTTTGAAAGCATTAGTAAAGATATATATAGAGATAAAAATTTCGAATTTTTATCCCCTGATAAATTACAAGATTTAGCATTTACAAATACAATTGAATCAACTTTTCCGAAGGAAAGAGAAAGTGTTGAAGAAATACAAGTAAATGCACCGAAATTATTTACTGCGCAAGATAGACTCGTAACTAATGAAGATTTTAATAGTTTCATTACAAAGAATTTTTCAAATATATTAGATTCATATAACGTTGTAAATAATAAAACGTTTATACAAAAATATATTCAATATTTTTATGATTTAGGTTTAGATACACCTAATGAAGATCCAAGATTCTTATTTAATCAGGTGAAATTCTCATCATCTGCTGAATTAAACAATATATACCTTTTTGCTGTACCAAAAATTCGAAATGTAGATGAAAATAACACTTTATCATTCTTAACATTATCTCAAAAAAATTCTATTATTAATTCCTTAGAAGATAAGAAATTAGTTACAATGGAAGTAATTCCACAAGACCCAATTTATATGGGGTTCAATTTAGGTCTTGAAAAAAATAATACTGAAAAAATAAGTACAGATTTTATAGATGATACTTTCCTTGTACTAAAAAGAAAAATTTCTGAAAGAGTAAGTGAAGAAAGTTTAAAACAACAAACTGATTTAATTTTTAGAAATTACTTTAAATCTTTGAAACTAGGTGAAACAATAAGTTTAAATGAATTGAAAGTTTCAATACTTAGTTTAGATGGTATTGATCGTATTTTTACACGAAGAATAAATCCTTCTGATGGTACGACTTTAAATGAAACACCTAATATATCATTGGTTGGGTTTAATGCTATATATTCTGATTTAGATATAAAAATATATTCAAATGATACAGAGTTAGAGTTCTTTAAATACCCATTCTTATTCAACGGTAACATACGCAATAATATAATAGTAGAAGATGCCTGATATTAAATACAACTTCGATAAAGGTTATGATAATTTATCAAAAATTAGCGTACCAATAAAAGTTTTAGATCATTCATTTAATCAATTTTTAGGGAATGTAAAACTATCAGCATATGCGGATTTTACTTCGATAAAAGTTACCCCGGACTTTAATAATGCTGACTTTGTGGTAAGCGATAATAATTATTTTATTGATTTTGGAGATGGTACTAAATCAACTGAATTGACAGCATCTCACACTTATAAGTACCCAGGCTCTTATAATTTAACTTTGGTTGTAACTGATAGCGCTAATAATATTTTTAGAAGTTCAGATGATAAAGTAGTTGAAGTTACTAACTTGATACCAGATAGTATATTTTTAAATTATCTATCAGCAACTGATGTTGAGCAACATTATTCAGCTTTAAGCGTCGACCCTATATTTTTAACCCGATATAACTCTAAAAGTATGTCACAATTGTTATCTACTAATAATTTTAAAGTAGACTTATCAGTCGAAGGTAATAGAATGGCTTTTATCACTGAAGATCAATATAATAGTAATAAAAATTTTCATCTTGAAGGTTGTAGTTTTTTTGCTAATACTAGGGGTAAAGATTTTAAGGTAATTGATAGTGTCGAAACTGATAGTACAAACATATTTGCTGGTATTAGTGGTGGTGAAATAATTATTAAAACTGGTAAAGCAGATGATATCTCTAATATATTTGTCGGTACATCTGGCTTTGGTACTTTTTACTATTATGAAGATATATTAGAATTCGATGCAGATAGTGGTGTAAATAGTATTTTTATTGAAGATCCAGGTGAACCAGAACCTATAGATGAAGTAGAAGTTGTTGAACCAGAACCAGAACCAGTTGATTGTCCCGATGTTACTGTTTTAATAGATTCTGATCTCGAATATGTTATTGTTGATTCAGATGATAAAATTGAAATTCACGAATAATATTAATTAAATACTTCATAACCTCTAACAATTGCTTTAGAGGTGGTGTTATAAATATCAGCAGCTGTGCCACCGGTGAGGTTCTTATTTTTCTGGCTTTAGGTAATGGCATTTAAGTTAAAGTATTATATCAAATTGCAGGAGAGGGTTCATTAAGATATTACTTGAAAAGCTACTACTGTATAATTTGCTCCAGTGAGGCTGTTTGCGGAAGCGGGAGTAGCTGCAAATTCAAGCCTTCCAGATGAATCAGTAACTACAACAACAGTTCCTGCTACTTGACCTGAACTACCCGTGTTAACTACTCCTGTACCCTTATGACTTGAAGCAGGCGCACCTGATACACCGCCCTTAGCCTGTATTATATAAGTTTGCGTCCCACCAGTCGAGATTGAACCACCCTCTACGTACATTATTACCATAGCCTTGTTTGGTCCAACAACACTAGACAGATCTAAGTCGTAAAAAGTATGCGTCTGAGCAACATATAACTTCCCTGTAGCCGCAGCCGCCGTGCTGGATTGTAGGCCTAAAATAGGTTTAGCATCTACATAAGCCTTGACGCTTCTCTGCGTAGCACCACGAGTAGCTGAACCTCCAGCTGTGTCGCTATTGTCAAGCAGGTCATCGTTGTCGAAAAGCAAACCAGCATCTCCACTTGCACCTATAACTACACCTACTTCTTCTACGTTACCCTCGTTAGCAGACGTTCTACCCAGCACCTTAGCCGTGTCAATGCTTTGAATCTTCGGGAGGGTTACATTAGCATCTTTTATCTTTGCTGTCTCCACTGCATCTGTAGCTAATTCTCCGGTGTTAATAGAATTTGCATGAATAAAATCATCAACTGTAACGGAGCGTGATTTATTAATACCTGATTTAACTATAAGTAATTTGTCAGACCCGTCAACTGCACGTGTTATCTGAACTTCTTGTATTTGTTTAGTTTTTGGACATGTCATTAGAATTATTTAATCGTTATTTACTTCGATTTATTAAATATTTTTATGCCATTCGTAGGTAACAGAACTATTTTTGCTAATTTCAATCTAAAAGGTCTACAAGACCCTGAGTCTAATTATTATAATTACAATGAAAATCAATTTAATGTATTGAATAATGTTACTGAGTCATTAAATTTAAGGGTTGATAAATCTTATGCTCCTTTTTCTTTATCATTTACCACGAATGGGTTGGATGGTATAGGTTTTAGTGATAATACTTTCAGTTTAAATAAGTTTTATTTTCAGCATCAAAAAATTTATTTTACCGTCCGAGTTAAAAGTATATTCGACACACCAATAAAATACCTGCCTAAGTTAGTAATTGGTAGTGGTAATAATCAATTATCTTTAACCGCTACAAGTAATGGTGAATATGTAGATACTTACTATTACAGTAATGATAATATTATAAATGATAATGCAGGTGGATATTTTAAAGGTTATATTATCTTAGATAAATCATATGACAATGTAAAATTAACAGGTGAAGTAAAAACTACTATAGAAAATAATAATGAATTTGCAACTAATGCTGGAAACGGAGTAGTAACTGGAGATTCTTCACTATTTAACGTTTACCCGGTTGAAGGTAAAAATATATACAGAAAAATAAATGAAGATAATGATCAAAAAGAAAATTATAAAAAATTAATATTTCAAAATATTTTGACTGATAAGGATAATTTCTTTGATAATTTTCTTGGAACAATGGTAGGGGATATTAGCGGTGACCCAAATAATCTAGGTACTAAAATTTATGAAAAAATTAGTAATATGCCTTCAAATATTGCAGACGTAAATTACAGTAATGTTAGATCTTTAATAAGTATGCTAGAATCTACTGATATAGATGTAGAAAAATACTTTATAAGTATACCACCTAGCCTCCAAAGAATTGTAGATAACCTATCTGTACCTGCTTCATTACAAATAGGTTCTATTAATAATTTTAATCAAAATTTTGATAGTAAAGGCTATGAAAATTCTAAAATTTACGGTACTAACAAAGGAGCAGAGTTAGACTTTAACGCAACTGAATTAAAAACCGGCCCTACCTCAAAACCTATAGTAAGTTATGAAAAATTTAGTAAAAACTATACATTACTAGATACCAATTTATTAAGTACTAATGATTTTCGGTATAATAAAATTAATTCAAATACATATAGTCTATCTGACTATGATAGATCATGGGGTTGGAATTTATTAGTACCTGAAGATATATTTGATAATAGAAACCCTATTGCTTTTGAAGCTAATACATTTAGTAATGAAGGGGTAAGTTTAAGTAGTTCTAAATTTAAATTACAAGATAATATCTGGAGATTATTAGATCAAAAATTTGATAATATAAAAGGTGATCCTAATGTTATCAAAAATTTCTATAAATTTTATGAATATAAAGAAGGTATTGATGGTTCTTATGATCAAAAATTTATAGATTATAGTAACCCAGCTACAGAATTTGAAACTATAACAGCATATAGTCAATTTGAAGATGAAGGTGGTTTAATAGATCAGTTTGTTATGCAAAATATATATACTGGTTTATCTCTTTTATCTTCATAAATTATAGTATGTTTACGGTAGGTATTGCTACTTATGATGATTATTCTGGTCTTTATTATACTATACAATCGCTTCGATTATTTCACCCATTAGTTACTGAAGTTGTAGTAATTGATAATAATCCTGAGTCAAAAGATGGTATATTAAATGAAAAATTGTGTAACCATAAAAGTAATTTAAAGATACAATATATAAAATATACAGAAAAAAAGACTTCATTTTGTAAAGAGCAGGTCTTTAAATATGCATCTAATGAATATGTTGTTATTTGTGATAGTCATATTTTATTCCTCCCTAATGCTTTTGAAAAATTAAAAAAGTTTTACGAAAATGATCATAAAAAATATGATTTTGTTCAAGGCCCATTAATTTATGATGATGGTAAAACTATTAGCACCCATTTAGATTCAGAATGGGGTACTAATTTTTACGGTAGATGGCAAACTAAAATAACTAATGATGAATGGTTTGAAATCCAAGCACAGGGTATGGGTGTATTTTCATGTAAAAAGAATGAATGGTTAGGTTTTAATAAGTTATTTTCAGGTTTTGGTGGTGAAGAGCACTATATACATGAAAAGTATAGACAAGCGGGAGGTAGGTGTATATGTGTGAATGATTTTAAATGGATGCATAGATTTGATAGACCAGAAGGAGCACCCTTTCCTAATATTTTAGAAGACAGATTTAGAAATTATATCATTGGTCGAATAGAATTAAATTTAGAATATCAAGATGTTATATTTGCATTTTCAGATAAATTACATGCATTTGCAATGCATAAAATAATACAAGAGGTAAAAATGTGCATTGCATAAGTTTTATTATAAATACTTTATATGGCAGATGGTTTAGATTTTTTTAATAAAGAGTTTGACTCAGTAAATAGAAATGATATTTTCTATACTGAAACTCACCCTATTTGCTCTAATAACTTTTTAGATTTTAATCAAGCATTAATTGATGTTATAAATGAAAAAAATATTACTTTAAGTGAACTAAGTGCTATACAAGGACCCGTAGTTACATTTGATGAGGTAGATGTAAATTTATTAGATAGATCAGATTATATTGACTATACGAAAGATGGGGAAAATAATTTAAAACTTCCTTTTGACAATGAATTAGTTGCTAATACTATTGGAACTGATTTTTACTATCTATCAACTGATAGTCAATTTAATTCAGTATCTGGGGAGCTGTTTAAAGCAACTAATAAAGTTAATAATCTACTGAACATTAATCACCCTACCACCTTATCTATTTCAACGTCTTCTCAAGTATTTGAAAGAGATATATCTTATTATTTTAGACCTACCGATTTTTCGGTATTAAAAATGCAAGGTGAATTTGATTTCATACAAAAAGATAATTTAAAAGATAACAACGTTTACATGTTTCCTGACCCAGATAAATATGGAAGCGTTAGTTGGTTAGGTAAATCACCAAGACCTAGTCCTTTTGATTTTATTTTAAAGGAAGATATTTACAAAAATAAATCCTCTTCATTCGGTGTTAAAAATACAAAAAGTACAAATGTAAATCAAAATTTTTATTCATATGATACATTAGAACAAAAACGATATAAGCCAAATTATTTAAGTTCATTCCCAACAAAATATCCTGAAAAATTTAATAATGGTATTATTGAAAATGTTAACTACGATATATATGGTAATGAATTTATCGAATACGTTAATACAAAAAGTGTTATTGAAAATAAAAATAATGATTCTTATATACAGGATAGAACTATTTTTACGGGTAGTAATACTATAGTAGATCAAGAAAATGTTGACGGTACTATACAAACAAAAAAAGATTTATTAACTAACAAACTTTTGATTAAAAACGTTTTTACTTTTAATTTATCTTCAAATAAATTTCAACCTATTAGTGCCGCATTTGATAACGTATTTAAAAAATACAATTATGATCAAAAACTATACGATGAACTTAATAATTCTATAATTAATATAAATTTATATGAAGATGTTTTTTCTATTACTACACCATCTTATAATGTAATTGATAGTTATGTATATAATGGTAAATTTATACAAGATGACTTTCACCCATTAATATTAGAATACGGTTCAGAAGATTCTTTCTTTAACAAAGTGTCTAATGATTATCTAGTAGGTAGTAAAATTTATAAAGTCGAGACATCTTTATTACCTCAAGCATCTGCAACCAACGATATTTTAATTTATGATATATACAACTATGATATAACTACAAATAAAATAGATAAAGTATTAGATAAAAATACAAGGTCTAATAACGAAATAGTTTATGACAATTTTAATCTAGATTTACCAGTAAAACCAAAATATATTAAAAATATAAATATTACATATAGTTCTAAACTTGAAGTGTTTAATATTACCACACAGTTAAATGACCTTTGTGATAATTTTTATATAAACAGTGTATTATATAAAGTAATCGATGATGTATTTTATTTCTATGAAAATGACTTTTACCAACCAGATAATTTCTTTGCAACTACTAACTTTTATTTAACACAGGACTTTACCGGTGCTTATACATTTGCATCCTTAAGCGGTACACCAACTCAAGACAAACCTAATGGAATTTTATATTTATAATGCAATTTAATAAAACAGTTAAACTAGAAGCTGATTACCCTTTTTCTGATAGTCAAACGTTAGTTAAAAACTTTTCTGTATCAGATATTACTACAGTAACTTTTGATATCAACGGCGTGGCTAAGTATGAAGGTGCTGATTATAGTTTAGGTATTTTAAAAACCATTGCTTATTATGGTGATAATATAATAGAATTTATACCCAGTCAGTTAAATACTACAACCTTAGGATTTGAACCAGTAAGTTCATTTGACCATACATACCACGTCGCGACGGAGGATAATAAATTATTAGGTAAGGTTGAATTTTTATACAAAAATGGTAATACAACTACTATATTCTTATCTGTATTTACTTCTCAAAGTAACAATATAGATTTAGAACTTTATACAGCTAATAACCAATCCTTTTTTAGTAACGGTGAAGTAAGAGAATTAATTAACTTTACTAATTATGAAAATAATTTATATAGTATGGCTTATACACCTACACCTCTTTACAAATATGATGATAGAACGGGTGATATAGAATTCTTTACCTTATCAGGATTTGAAGGCAATTTCCTTACCACTGAAAACGATATACCCATATTGTTGAAAGGATTTAGTTATAATGACCAACGAATATCCGTAACTTAAACTAATTTCACGTTAAAACAAATTGTAATTCTTAATTCCTCTGATTCATTCTTTTTTACCCTGTGGTAAGTTTCGCTTGTAAAAACAATTAAATCATCTTGAACAACGTCTGGTGTAAATTCTTCATTAAAGTAATCTATATCTTTAAATTTAGCGTCTTTTTTAGTGTAATATCTATTTATTACTCTTCTATTATTACAAAATGTTACTGAGTTATGTAATTTAGGGTCAAATTTAAAAAAATGAATACATGAAAAATTTTCATTATTACCACCATTAGCATGTTGATGTATAGAAGCTTCTTTACCTTTATCATAAGCAACATACCATATATCATCTATTTTTACTTCATGCTTTATATTTAAATTTTCTTTATTATAATCATTTAAACATTTTTCATATATAGGTATTATTTTATCATAATTTATCTTTTTTAAACCTTCTAAATCAGTAGCTGGTTTTTTTTCATCGGTATTTACACCCCACCAGGTACAATTGCTATTTTTTAAATTGTAGTTATAAGATATATCACTAAGAATTTCATCCCGTATCAATTTAAAGTCGTCTTTTAAGTTTATCTTTAAGTAAAATGGACTAAAAAAATTTATTTTTTTAAAGGGCATTTAAGTTATCAAAATCATTTTGGGTAAATGATGTATCATATAAATCTTCAAAAAACGCAGAAGCTCCTTCATAATATGTAATTATTTCTTCTGCTGATAAGCTATTTTTAAATAAATTATATCTTTTATTTATGGTATTAAATCTTGTACCTAAATTACTTTCAATAAGAGGTATATAGGTATTTTTCAATTCAGATCCTGATAAACTTAATATATTATTATTAGCGTCTTTAAATTCTATTTCACCATTAATATTTGATATCATTTTTAACTTTACTAATGAAGAATCATCAACATCAAAAGGAATACTATCGATTGTTATAGATGAATTTTCAAAAATAACTTTCAATTCACGCAAATTTTCGTAATCTAAATAAAGGGTTTCTATTAATTTAATATCTATATTCATTTTATTAAAGGGCAGTAATGCTGTAGGTGGTTGACGATAAATTATTATATAAGGAATTACTAAATTCTAATGTATATACACCGACTGTATCAGTTGTAAAGGTTAATATTCCATCATCGATCGATGGGGCACTTTCAATAATATTGCTATTATATTCTAATTCAAATTGTGTATTAACCGGTATCGATGAAAATGATATGCTATTTGATGAGCTTATTTCATAAGATAGGGTATTATATTGTATTGGTAAAGTTTGTAATTCTTTAATTTCTGAACTTGATAAAACAAAATAACTATTTCTTATATCTACCAGTGAGGTTCCTATATCATAAAATGATACTGTATCAGAACTATACAATGAAATGTCTTCTTCATGTATAATTCTTAAGGCATTTATACTTCCATCGCTTATATTATATTCTATATATCTTTTCATTATTTTATTTATCTCTTATTTTGTCTAACTTCAATAAACGGGTTAGTAACAGTTACTGTTTGAGTTGATGGTGAAATTGTTTGTACATTATTAATACACGAGAGAAGGCTATGTGTAGACGTAGTTATTACACCTCCGGTGGTGCTTCTACCATAAGTAAAACTCGCGGTGCATGCACTATTAGTAATAGTACCGTAGTTACGACAAAATTGCGCCTGTAATTTATATGTAACACTACCGATACCTGGAGTGGTATCTAAAAAGGTATTAGTATTAGTCGCCGGTAATACAGTACCATTTCTTACCACACGTACTTGAGCTCCATATGTAAAAAGAGCCGAGTTCATACGGCACATGTTTGTACCATTTCTACCACTTGTATTGTCACATCTTACCGCTGTGGTTGCGCTTTTAGATAAATCACCTGCATATCCAACCGATATTGTAGTCGGGCATCCTGCTGATACTACCGTTGCTGTAGCTAAATCTACATATGATCCAAGAGGAGTTAAAGAAGTCCTGCTCGTCAGGGATCCTACACTAAAAGTTTTATCATTTCCTTGCCCCACAGAACATGAACTAATTGCTTGACCATTTATTTGTAAAGTGTCAACTGAAAGGTCTTTAATACATGCACCGCACATTCTTACGCAGTTATCAATTACTGAAAAAGGTGATCCGCAATTGCTTCTAGTTTGATCAGCAAGTATAAAACAATCAGCTTGTATTATCATATCAGAACTACCACCACCTGAATTTAGGCAAAAACCTGAAACAATACCGCAAGTATTTAATTGAACACCATATTTAGCTTGTATTGAAGCTACACCATTTGAGGCTGCTGTTGCTAATGAACAAGCTTGTGTAATACTACCAGTACCGCTACCTTGAATAGTATTAACATTCGTCGTTAACGTTGAAATACTATTTGCCTGCCCGGTAATACAACCATCAATACAGCTAATACAACTATCTAAAGTAGTGTTGTCAGTTTGTAGCTGTGTTATATTAGAGTTAGCAGTTGATGCTTGAGATTGAAGAGTAGCTATAGATGTACTTTGACTACCTACATCTAGATTAGTAATTTGGGTTTGTAAATTTGCTGTAAGAGTTTGTAAAGAAGTAACTTTTGAAGATTCAGTTGCAATAGATGACGCTAATGAGCTTATTACGCTAGAATTTGCTTTACCTGTTAAAGTCTCATTAATAGTTGTGATTTCATTATTAATGCTAGTAACACTACTTGCAGCTCCGGTTGCCACTCCTTCAGTTGTAGTAATCCTACTTTCTAATGAATTGACACAAGTTGCAGTTGCTGTAGCATCAACTCTACCATCTAACTCTGATATACACCCATTTATAGTGCAAATACTAGTACCGTTATTACATATATCAGTCTCATTTTTACTTATTCTTTGATTTAAACAATCAACTGCTATAGCATTACCGCATACATCCAAAGCATTTATCTGACTTTGCATATCAACAATTTTATTAGATTCTGTTTCTACACAACTATCCAAAGAATTTACTTGACTAAGTAGATTATCTACAGTACTTGCTGATGCTTTTAAAAGGAGCTGACCGTTTATTGTATTAACGCATGAGCTTAAAGTTGTAAACCTGGTCCTAACGTTATTAATTGCATTACCATTACTTTCGACCGTATTTCTTAATATATCTGTTTCGGATATACATGATCTTACATCTACACAACCACTTAAATCAGTTAAACAGCTATATATATTAGTTATATTACTTTGTAAATTGGTTATATCGGTATCATTGCATTCAATTGAAGCACATAATGAAACAGTATCTGTAATACATTGAGTTATTGTTGCACTTTGTTGTTCAACAATCGTTTCAAACTGATTCGTCCGGTTAGTTGTTTCCTCTAGGAAAGTACTGGCTTTTATCTTAAAAGTATTGTCATTTATTGATATTGGTATAAAACCATTTGGTACATCAGTAATGTCTTCTTTATTAATTAACTCTGAAATTGAAATACCTGCCATAATTATATTTATTTAATCGATACTTTACACTAAATATTTTAAATGCCTATTAACAAGAAATCATTTAAAACCTTAGAGCCTATTTTCTTTGAAACTCCAGATAAAGATACTGAAATGGTTAAAGAAACTTTTTCCACGTCTCAAGGGTTAACTCTTAACAAATATAAATTATTTGAAAATTTAAACGATTTAAAAGTTAAAAACTTTAGCGTCAATGTTCTTACCGATGAAGTCGATTATAATGATTTCTATAAATACGATTTAGGTAAAAACTTTCAATTTTTAGATTATAACACATCCATTGCATTTAACGCGTTAAATGATTTATCTGCTAGTTCATTCTTAAGTTTTGATAGATCTAAAAATTTTAATAGTTCACTAACAAATATAGATTTTTATGGTGGAGGGGATGATCAATCATTTGTATTAGATTTTATTGATGATAAATTATGCACTATAAAAGCTATAGATAATGGTATAATTAAATTTCTTACAGTTATGGAAGAAGAATCTAATGATATAAAATTTACATCTCTTACAAATAACTACATATCAACCAGTTCATTCATGTTTGAATATGATTTCGATAAAACTAATTTGTTTATTACCCTATTTAAAACCTTAACAGGGGGAGGGTTTAAAGTATTAGCCCCGCTAAGTGGTTCTTTATCATTAGAAACCCCTACCAACTCTAGTGTAGATGCTGGAACAATAAAAATATCTGACCAACAAGCTACAATAACAAAAGATGATTTAAATAGTTTTATTTTTTATGATAAAGAACATAATATTAGTAACGAAACTTTAAAAAATCAGAAAAATAATTACATTGGTTGGTACCCGTATGAAATTACAGCTTTGAGTGGAGATGTAAGTGAAGGTCAATCACAAAGATTTATAAATGTTATAGATTTCATGAATCTTAGAAATCAAGTGTCTAATGATAATTTTGTGAACCCCGTATTACCGTTATCTGGTAACCAAGTCAGTCAAAAAAAATATAGCTCTCTTTTAAACGTCGATAATAAAGAATTTGAAAATGAAGAAATGTTATTAGGTTATAATTTCTTTACAAAAGAATATAACTTTTTACCAGATAAATATACTAAATTTACTTTACCTGATAGTTTATTTCCGTATAGAAGATTGAATATAAATGATAGTAATTTATCAAAAGCTGGTGCTTATGCTGGAGATTCACCATATTTTAGTGATAAAGTATTTAAACTTCTTGATGCTAATAAAAATAAAAATAAGGGGGCTGGTGATTTAGTTAATATTTTCTTACTAGAAGATAGAGGATTTTTATTATTACAAAATGGGTTTAGACTGGGTAATGAAAATTATAATGACCCTGGAGATACTGATAATAATGGTTCTTTGCTTTGTTCGTGGTTAAGCGGCAATAGTTATGAAGAGGGCGTTTGGTTTGATAGATATTACAACCCACAAAAAGTATCATATTTGACAGCTATAACTGGAGTCGAAGAACAAGCGTTTGAAAAGCAATCACAAGCTAAAAGATATTTTAGACAGAATGGTATTGATTCAGCTTTTTACGATATAAAGAGTAATTTAGTTTTCGAACCAGAGGCTACTTATTATTACCAAAGAATCGGTGAAAAATATATCAATAAAATTATAGACGGTATTGATGGTAAATTGATAAAAGATACATTTAATTTAAAACTATCAGGTCAAGAATTATTAAATGAACCTGAATTAGTGTTTGATAAAAAAGCATACGATATTACAGATTTTGACCTACTCAATCTGAAAGACTTTAATATAAGTTTTGATCTAAAATTAGATACTTTAAAATCTTTAGACTCTTATCAAATATTTGGTAATTTATATCAAGATGGATTTGCATTGAAGAATAATTTTTATTTTACCCCATTCATATTTATACCTCAAGGAAATAAATTAATAATATATGATAAGGATTTTAATGTATTAACTGAAAATACGTACCCTAGTATAAGCGCCATTAAAGATGTATTGTATTTAGAACAACATAATAATATAGTGATTGTCGGTAATGATAGAATTATTAAAACAAGCTTTACCGGGGAATTGTTAGATCAAAGATTATTAAATACATCTATATTAGGTGATTCTACTATTAATTCAATTGTCAGTTCGTATGATAATAGATATTTTTATGATTATAATAAAGTATTATTTTTAACCAGAGGGGATGATAAAATTAAAAGTTTAGATTTAAATAATTTATCTCTTTCAGCCACACTAAATAGCAGGTTATCTTCTGGTTCGTCGATAATTCAAAATGCTTCAGGTAATTTTGTACCATTAACAGGGTTTAGAGGTAAATATTTAAACAATGATACAGGTGTATCTTTAACTGATAGAAATACTATTCTCTTTCAGAATATTGAGAATTCTATAACGTTAGGTAATTTATCTACTAGTAGACATGTTTATGATATTAACACGTATGATGAAAAATTATATATTCAAAGTTTTACAACTAACCCTGCTAGCTCAGGTTTTATACATGTGTTTTCTTCAGAAAGAGAATTATTAAGTACTATTAATTTATCTACTTCAGCAGTGTCGGGGGCGAGTTTAGATTTTGTAAATGATGATGGTAAAATAAAAATATTATCATTCGGTAAAAGTTCTAGCGGTAATTTAATTGTAGACAAAATCGATGTTGAAGACCCATATAACCTCGAAAATACAAGAACATATTCTTTACCCTTAACTACGAATAATATTAGTTTTGATAACGGGCAACACCCATCGTTTCATTTTAACCCAGTTAATTTTCAAAGCATATATTACAAATATAAAGATAGGCAAAACAAATTACATTTCGTTGTTAGTTTAGATACTTTTTTCGATTCAACTTTAAATAAAACTAAATGGAATACAGCTGGTTATACATATACTAATCCAAAAGACACATTAAGTGGGTGGGGTGCATCATTTTTAACCACCAGTATTAATAATTTAAAGAGTCAAGAATCTTTTATAGAATTAAAAGATTTAAAACTTAATAATGATATGTCTTTTAATTTTAAATTAAATGATGGTTTAATTGAAGTATTCTTAAATGGTAATTTAGCTGGAACTGTAAAATTTACACCTAATAGATTAGCTCTTAATAGACTAATTTTTCCAGATATTTTTTATAATACACCTAATATTAAGAATAATCCAATTGATAAATTAATTACTACAGATGAATACTATGGTAAGGGTGGTACTATTCGTAATTTTAAATTATATAATAATATACTAGAAGATAATTTTATAAACTTTTTACATTTAAAAGATAAAAAAATAGATAATATTAATTTTGATATAACTACTGGTACAAGAAGTAATCTTGAAGAAATGAATAATATATATAACGTTAATTTACCTGGTATAAAAAATAACAATGTAAAGATTTATGTTAAAAATGCTAATTTATCTAAAAATGATCAAGAAAAATTTCAAAAGTTTTTAAATAACAAATTAAAAAGAGTTTTACCTAGTAATATAGATACAATTAAGTATGACTTCGATATAAACATATAAAATGAAAAATAAAAATACAATTTATGAAACAACGGTAAGTGAAAAGGTAGGGTTTACAACTGGTAACGAATTTGCTTTAACAGGTAGCAATTATATTGGTTATTATAATATTCTTGATAATAAGGCTTATGCAGGAAAATTTGATAGAGATACACTTTTACAATCATACGGTACTATTGAATCGATAATTATTTTAAATAAAGATTTAAACTTTGATAGAGTTGTTGAAGATGAAATTTTATTGCCTTTTAAATTGGATGAGATTTTATTCCAACCAAACGAAATTGTAAATAAGAATACTCTTAATTTAAAACTTACTCAATTATATGAGAATTTTACGGAAATATTTAGATATGGTAAATTTCCAAGCCCTAAGGTACCGGTACAATTTACTGGTTTTGCACTTTTAACGTCGGATGGACCAGCTGGTGGTTATACTAATTCCTTTATTAAATGGGTACCAACAAATACTGAGTTAATATCGGCTGCGAGCGAAACTGCAGCGTTTGGTAATTTTAATAGTGTATTTGAAACAACCGATGATATAAATCTTGATATCCTAAAGTTTAAATTTGATGATAAATACACTATATTTTTATCTGCAAATGATACTATCTTTTCATTTGAAGTGGATGACCCTGGAATAGGTGAACAACATACTACGTTTAATTTTATTGCAAGTGCAAATGCAGTTGGTGATTATAATAGTTTATCATTTAATAAAATTACCAATACCGCAAATAATAGTAGAAATACTTTATTTGTAGCTGATTCTGGTAACAATACTATTACGAAGTTAGATGTTACAAATATAGTTAATTTGGATAGAACCGGTATTAGAGACTTTAAATACATCGAACAAATCGGAGGAATAGGAAATAATGAAACTAATTTTACAAACTTAGAAAAAATTATATACGGTGGTAAGTTTATATATACATATGATGCTGGTGAAAAGGTTATTAAACAATTTACTGAAGATTTAGTTTTTATAAAAAAATATGTAAATAATAAATTATTTAAAAATAATGAATTTGTAAATTTTGCTTATAATATTTTTAACAGAAATCTGTATATATTATTTGCTAATAAAAAAATAGTTGTTGTTGAGACAGAATATTTCCAAACAATAGATGAATATGAATTAGATCAAAATAGTTTTAATGAAGAAAAATTAGAAAAAATTATTTTTTCTGAAAATAATTCCAACATATACTATATACAAACTAATTTCGGGGTTTATAAATACCTTTTAAGTCGTAAAAATAAATTGATAGCTGAATGGCAATTGTTAAAAAATGTAGCTTTTAATGTACCATGGGAACAAACTAATTCATTATATAACTTAAACTTAGATAAATGGGAAGGATTTATGCAAGGACCTGATAACTACAATTATATTGATATTGATGTTTTACCCTCAAATAATAATTTTGATAAATTGGTGTTTATGTCTAAAAAGAATATATTAGAATATTCAGAAAATGAAGAATTTTTAACATTATTCAGTAAAGATTCACCGGACCTATATAATCTTAATCAAATATTGTTTGAATTTGAATACTTTAATTCGATAACTTTAAATACTGCATTGTATAAGTTATTATACAATCACAATTTAATAGCAAATAGAATATCTAAAAAGGTCTCTTTAAAATTTGACAAAGGTAGAAAAATATTTGATGATATATCTCATTTAACCCCGGAAGAAAAATTAAAAATAACTCTATCAGGTACAGAAAATTTTTATGCTGGTGTGAATGAAACAATGTCTACGCTAGTTTTTAACCGAATTTTAAAAAGTTTTCATGACTACCAAATTGATATATTAAAACTATTACAGGTAGAAACTATTAATTTAAAAATTCCGCCTTTATCTACTATCACCTTTTAATTAAATAATTTATATGGCAGGACTAGATTTAACAGGTAATCAAATATCAACCACGTACAAGTCTTTACTAAAAACTACTGACAACGTTGAACTTCCAACCACTGGTAAAGTTAGAATTACTGACGGTAAGGGTAATGACTCATCTTTATTCATTGCACAAGGTAGCGGTGGTGTTCAAGTATGTGGTAACTTTAGCGCAACAGGTGATTCATCAGCTACAAATTTAATAGCTACTACTAAAGGTACATTCGGTAATATTCAAACTACAGGAGCTGCTACTATAGGTGGTGCTGCTACTATAGGTAGTAATTTAGGTGTAAGTGGAACAACAACTTTAGCAAATGTAAATGCTGCTGCTGGTACCTTTTCTGGTAATATTATCGCTGCCGGTTCAATAACTGCTAGTGGTGACGTTGTAGCTTTTTCTTCATCGGATAAAAAATTAAAAGATAATTTAAATAAAATTAACGATTCTGAGAATATTATAAATAGCTTAACAGGTTATACATTCGACTGGAATGATAAATCAGATAGAGAAGGTTCTGATATAGGGGTAATTGCTCAAGATGTTAAAAAGGTATTACCAACTATTGTTAATGAAAGAGATGATGGTTATCTAGCGGTAGATTATATTAAATTGATACCAGTGTTAATCGAAGAAGTTAAAAGATTAAATTCGGAAATAAACGAACTAAAAAATAAAAATTAAATAATATATATGGCAACTTTACAAGATCAGAATATTCAAGATACCTATTTCGGTTTAATTAAAACTGAAAATAACTGTTTACTCTCTCACCAAGCCGGTAGAATAAATTTAACTGATGGTCATGGTAATTTTTCATCTATAAGTGTAGGTAAGCAATCAGATTCAGCTGGGTTAGCAGTTTGCGGGGCTTTAATAAGCTCAGGAGCTGCAACTATTAACGGTAGTATAAATGCTGCAGGGTTAATATGCACTTCGGGTAAAATTTGTGCTAATGATTGCATTGATACAGATAAAAATTTAGTTGCAAGTGGTGGGGTCTTAGCTAACGGTATATCAATCGGTAAAGATTCATTTGGATGTTGTTTAACAGCACCTAGTGAAACTATTCAATTAAATGATAGTAATAGTTTGAGAGTTGTATTCGGAGGGACACAAAGAAGTATATTACAAAATAATGGAGATTTTAGCGTAACCGGTAAAGTCACATCAAGTGGAATCTGTTCTACTCAGGCCGCGGTAATTGACGGAAATATAACAGCTTGTAACGCGACGTTTAACGGTGATGTAAACGCCTCTGGTGCAATCAGAGCTGACGGTGATGTCATAGCTTTTTATTCTTCGGATAAAAACCTAAAAGATAATGTAAATAAAATTGAATCTAATAATGTAATCGATAGCATAGATAGTTATGAATTTGATTGGAATTCAAAATCAGATAGAGAAGGGAAAGGCTTTGGATTTATAGCTCAAGAAGTTCAAGAGGTATTACCTCACGTAGTTAAACAGAGTAGTAATGGTTATTTAGGGGTAGATTATATCCAGTTTATACCTCTTCTAGTAAAAGAAATTAAAGATCTTAAGACTAGAGTAAACGAATTAGAAAATAATTAATAAACGTTAGCTGAATAGGTTATATCTTTAACTGGTAAATTTTGTTCACCGCTATAAGTAAGACCTATCTTTACACCTCTTGGTACAGATGCTAAATCTATATTAGTCTCGTAACTAACTAAATTAGTATATCTATCGGAAAAATTATCCTTAACGTCAAAAAATACTCTATTTAAATGTTCTTTAAATCTTACCCTATATACTTTAATAGGTGAATTATATTTAAAAATTTCATCGTTAAAGGTGGTTGATGATAGAAAATCATATTGTGATTCAGTTGTACTTAATCTGGTAGTTACTGAAAATGGTCTCGGATTTAAATAGCCTCGGCTACCTGAATCTTTAAATAAGTTTCTTAGTCCATAAAAACCAGCAAAGTCAAAAGCAATACTCATTATATGACCTGACATAGCTGATAGACTTGTATCATTTGTAGCTAATAACCCTAACCCGGGTCCAGGTTCACCTCCCACATTATCTAATGGTTGTTCACCTTGCACTAAGAATACCGAAAAACCACTACCTTGAATTAAATCAAACTCACCAATAATATTGATACCATCATCAGTAGTTATTTCAACACCACTACCAGGTTCAGTTAACAAATTTACTGCATCTCTATTAGTTTGCAATGATATGCAAATATCTTTTGCTGGGTTAATTAATTCTTTTAACACAATACGATTACAAGACTCATCATCTGTAGATTCAGCCGATAACGATGTAACTGGTACAGTTAAAGATTTACCTAAAATTACATCTAATGTATGGTCAGGATTTATTCCTTCAGATGGTATATATTGGTCAGGTAAGTTTAATGTAAGAGTTTGTTCTTTATTAACTTGCAGAACATCAATAGATATGGTATCAATTACGGAAGTTATAAAATTATTCGATGATGAAAACAATGCATTGTTTTCATCTATATTAACAAAATTTAAATTTACATCAACCGGTTGAGGTATTATATTAGTTGATAACCTTACGTTAAACGTTTCGCCTTCAAACGCTGATAATCTGTCTGCAGATAATTTAAATTCATTAGTAAATTGAAACTCTCCATAAGCTAAAGATGCAGAGTCTATGCTTAAACTATTTATTGCAGTATCTACTAAACCTGTTCCCCAATTATCAGCACTTAAACTTAATTGTTCTATTGAAGAAAAATCATTAAAATTAACCCCTGTTAATTGAGTATAAACTAAATTTCCCACGGTAAGACCTAGCCCAGTTATTAATCCAGGAGCCCCTGCAGAAGAAAATTGTAATGAAGTATTACCTGATACACCCCCCTGAGGTACTTTAACATTTGCCCAACTTGATAATTTAAAAGTATCAGTACCAGTTAATTGTGTATATCTTAAAGTATTGCCGTTACCTCTATATCCAATTGCTGGTTTACCATTATATGGAGTTAATTCTAATGAAATTTTATTATCAGCAACATCTCCATTTAAATTTACACCATCTAGTCTAATGGTCCCCCAATCATTATCGCCTGTACCTGTTAATTCTGAGTAAAAAAGTGATGGACCACCATTAATGTGAGCAACTGCAGGTATACCTGATGATAAAAACTGTATAGAAGAATTTTTACCCCCTAATATAAAAGGCGCTGGGTTTTCTTCTGGATCAGGATCAGGTACCTTATATACCCCCCAGTTACTCATTGAAGTAAAATCTGAACCAGTAAGTTCAGCTATTGCCAAACTTCTATAGCTTTGAAAAGATATAACTGGTTTACTAGATAAATTTAAAGCTAATGATGTTGCTGAATCAGCTGATAAATTTAACGTTTCATTACCCACAACAACTTTACCCCAGTTAGTAGAATCATAAAAATCAGCACCTGTAAGTTCAATATACTTTAATGAATTATCAGTTTGATTTACATAACTTATAGCTGGTCTATTATCAATAGCTTTGAATGAAGTAAACTCTCCAGTATCATTAGTACTGTCTAGAGTCATTACAGCCCACTCTGATTGCGAAGGAGTACCATCAAAGTCAGCACCAGTTAATTGAGCAAACTTTAAGTCCCCTAAAACGTTATCGTGATAAGAAATAGCTGGTACTGCACCTGATAAGAATTGTAAAGAAGAAAACTTACCAGGAACATTAGCTGAGTCTACAGTATAAACTCCAAAACTATTATCACTTGAAAAATCAGTAGCAGTTAATTGAGCATATTTTAATGTATCAGAAGTATCATCAAAATAACTAATACCTACTTTATCTGCTATAGGAAACGTTCTTGGGTCTTTTAAAGGTAGAAAATCTAAAACTATAGGATCAGGGGCGCTAACTGCCTGGATATAAGTAGTAACGTTTCCTGTTATAAGTGTATCGGAATTTTCTAATAATGAATGATTACCCCAATTACCCGAACCCGTTAACGCAAAATAATCTGATCCAGTTAATTGAATAACGTTTACAGTATCATTCACACCTGATATATAAGATATAACTGGTGAACATGGATAAAAACTATTCTCTGGTTGAAAATTAAAATTACAATAAGATGCAGATACCCCTAAGTTAGTATTTTTCCAATGATTAATATTGTGAATACTATCCCCGGTCAAACTAAAATAGTTTAAATTGTTATTTTCATCATAATAAACTATTGCAGGTTTGCTATCTTTGGTAGAAAAATTTAATTTAGGCTTATTAACTCCTGATAAGTTTTCAAAGGTTACAAATACAAGGTGGTCTCTATTTTCATAATTTGAACCTGTAAGCTGTACATATGATAGTGTACTGTAATATTCATTCCCAGTAGATTTACCCTTACTAGAAGCAAAAGCTACTTTACCTGCTGAATTAAAATCAATGCTAGTATGAATAGGGTTTTCAAGGCCTGAATCAGATGATAATATTTCAGTTTTGGTGTAAGGACCTCTTATATCGACTCCAGTTAGTTGATAATAGAACAATTCACCACCATATATAGATACTATACCTGGATTGTCATTTCCTTTAGAAAGAGCTATATCACATGTATATTGATCGAAAACGTAACCGGCTGATTCCCCTATAGGTCCAGAATAAATCCATTGATTAGTATTATGTATATCTGACCCAGTTAATTCAATTAATGAAATAAAACTATCATCTACATTTTTTATTATTGGTTTTCCTCCAGTTAAATGTAATAATTTTGTACTTTTAAACCCGTCAAAACTAATATTATTTAAAAAAGCAAAAGAGTAATGGTTTTTATTAATTAAATCTGAACCTGTTAATATGGTATATACTGAACCTGATAAAGTATTATTGAATAAAAAACTTGGTTTACCTGAATAAGTTACTTCATTATCTTCAATATTAAATTTGGGTGCTGAGGAAGAACTGTAACTGGGTATATTAAAGCTAACTAAAGGAGTTGGATATAACTGGCCACTAACATTTGGAATAGTATCTATAAAATCAAATTTATTAAAATCCATTTCACTATAATTTGATATAGATTCAAAAGCTGAACCAGCCGTATTTAAAGTTAATTGTAGATATTTATTACCTTGAGTTGTACCGAACGTATACATTAAAAATATTTATTACTTTATTGGCATTATCAAATACATAAAAGTTGATTAGTTACTATCTATATTATATAATAGAGCATATGAGTAAGTATAAAGCTATACGAGAGCAACTGCGCGTAGAGGTAGATAATAAACAACAAGGTACCGTTGATACCTTTTTAAGAGATATAGAACAACGACATATGCAAGATGAATTTTGCGACCAGTATGTTAAATTACAAGACGTAGGCTTTAGCCCGTATGATTGTCTAATAGCATTTATGAAAGGAAATAAATAATGAATACATTTTATAGTTATAAAGATATAGTACTGCAACCTGCGTACTCTGAAATTAAATCGAGATCATCCTTAGATGCATCAGTAAAGTTTTTGGGTAAAACATTTGAAAGCGCTGCTATACCAGCCAATATGAAATGCACTATTAATTTTAATAAAGCTAGAGAGTTAAGTGAAGCTGGTTATTTTTATGTGCTGCATAGATTTTACGATTACGATAAAATCTTAGATTGGATGATCGAAAATAAAGATATGAAAACTATTTCAATATCTGTAGGTGTAAATAAAAAAGATCGAGAGTTTATTGATAAGATTGCAGTAAAAGGTATAAGTGTTGATTTCATTACTATTGATGTTGCTCATGGTCATCATGTATTAGTGAAAAATATGATTACTTATATTAATAATAAATTAAGAGTTAATGTTATTGCTGGTAATGTAGGTACCTGGGAGGCTGCAAAAGACTTATATGATTGGGGAGCTGATGCAGTTAAAATTGGATTGTCGATGGGTAAGAGCTGCACTACGTATAACTGTACGGGGGTAGGTACCCCTATGTTCAGTGCAGTCTCATCTATTGCTAAACAGAAATTTAGTAAGTATGTAGTTCATAAGCAAGGCGGGTTAGCTGGTGAGTATAAAGATATATCAATACCTATTATAGCTGATGGACAAATAAGAGAAGTCGGTGACGTTTGTAAAGCATTAGTTGCTGGAGCTAATATGGTAATGATTGGTAGTGAGTTTGCAAAGTGTGAGGATAGCCCTGCTGATATTATGGGAGGACCTGCTATGGGTAATGTTAATAGGAAAGTCTTTTATGGTAGTGCTTCGTCAACGAATAAAGGTCATGAAGGGTATGTTGAAGGCCAAACAGTATATATGGATATGAGGAATGAAACATATGTTCAATACTTTAACAGAATTAACCAAGGTATTCAAAGTTGTATGAGTTATGCAGGAGTCGATAATATTACTTCCTTATCAGGTATGGAATTCTTTATACATACGAATAATTAATTAAATGCCCACTAAAGATAATTATGTAATTTTTAACCCTGAAGGAGGGTTAGGTAAAATTATTGCTTCTACTGCTTTAATTGAACCTATAAAAGAAAAATATCCTGATCATAAAATAATTGTATTAACACCATGGGCTGAAGTATTTGTAAATAACCCACATATACATAGAGTTTTTCGATCAGGTGTTACTCCTTATTTTTATAGGGATTATCTTGAAGGTAGAGAGAGTGTTGTATTAAAAGGTGAACCTTATTTCAATACACCTCACTTATACAGTAAACAGCATTTAATTAAGTCTTGGTGTGAGCTTCACGATTTAACTTTTAAAGATACACTAAGACCTCAGATATTTTTTAATGTTGCTGAAAAGACATATTATAGTTCTAATATACAAGCAACTGATAAGCCTATTTTGATAATGCAAACCAACGGTGGTCCTTATGATGATGGTCGTTCTTATGCGTGGACAAGAGATTTACCTCATGAACAGTCTCAAATTTTAGTTAACGAATTATCTAAACTATATAAGATTTACCACATAACTCGTAAAAACGGTCCTCAATTAGCTGGTGTAGAAAGAGTAGAAGATGTACCTAATAAAAGAATTTTAATATCATTGTTACTTAAATCAGAAAAAAGGCTTTTAATTGATAGCTGTTTGCAGCATGCGGCTGCTGCATTAAACCTACCATCTACTGTATGCTGGGTTGGTACTGATCCGAAAGTATTCGGATATAAAATACATAAAAATATACTACCGGTTAAAGACAAACAAGATATTGGAGGTTGTCATATGATTGATAGTTTATTCTTTGATCATGATTTTAATGGACCAGAGCATGAATATCCATACGACGATTTCAATATATTTAACTTACAAGCAATATACGATAGTTTAGCAAAATGAAAATAATATTTAACTCATCAATGCCTAGAGCCTGTAGTACTTTATTACAAAATATATTCGCTCAAAACCCTAATTTTTATGCAACACCGACCGACGGTCTTATAGAACTCTTAGACGGTGGAAGACAACGATTTACTGATAGTGTAGAATTTAAAGCTTCTATGGATCAAGATTTATCATTACAATCATGGCGTAACTTTTGTAGAGGGGGCATGCAAGGTTATTGTAATACTTTAACCGATAAACCTAATATAGTTTTAAAAGGTAGAGGGTGGAAAGGTAATATAGATTGGGTAGAAAATTTTATGGGTGAAAAGCCTATAATGTTTTGCATGGTAAGAAATTTAAAAAGTATAGTAGCATCGTTTGAAAAACTGCATAGAAAGAATCCAGATAAAACCTCACAGTGGTTATTAAATCATGAAGCTAGAGGTACAACAGTTTTTAAAAGAGTAGATATGTATTTAAAAAATATACCTTTAAGTATTAGTTTGGATAGAATTCAAGAAATTTTAGAAAGAGGTATGGAAGATAAAATTAGATTTATTCGAGCAGAGAATCTTACTTCATCTCCTCATGAAATAATGAATGAAGTTTATGATATATTAGAAGTAGAAAGATACACACATAACTTTAATAATATCGAGCAAGTGACGAAAGAAAACGATGTTATACATGCTTTAGATAATGACTTACATACAATTAAAAATGAAGTCAAACCATTAGTAGACGATTATATGGAAATTTTAGGTAAGGATGCTTGTGATATGATTGATAGAGATTATGCTTGGTATCAAAAATATTTCAGTTATATAGATTAGTGTAAATCTACCCAAGCACCATTTGCATAACCTTGGAATTTATTAGTAGTACTATTATAAATTAACATTCCATTTTCAGCAGTAGTACCAAGATCGTTATTTCTTTTAGTTGTGGTAAACTTACCGGTAAATATTGTACCTTGTGAACTAATATTATTAACAAACGTTGTTGCTGATAGGTTACTAGTTAAGTTTGTACCAATAATAAAAGATGATTCATGACCGGTATCGATTACATTAGACTTACCACCGAATATACCGGAATGCTCACCAGAAGCACTATTTGAACTACCACCACCAATAAATGATGCTACACCAGAAACGTTATTAAATTGACCACCACCAATAAATGATGCTGAACCTGATGCTGTATTACTATTACCACCTACAATAACATCAGCGGCACTTAAAGTTTTATTACTACCACCACCACCAATAAAACTAACAAGACCAATAGCTTGTTGAAACACCCCACCACCAATAAAAGCTTGACTACCAGTTGATACATTTATAAATCCACTAGCTACCCCGCCGGCGAAGCCGCATGCAATATTGCTTTGACCACCACCTACAGTTGAATAGGCACCGATAGCACAATTAGCAATACCGCCGCCGACGCTCGCTTGTGATCCAGTTGCTTTATTACCAATACCACCTACTACGACGGTATTGCTACCTGTGGTAGCACAATTATTAACCCCACCTCCAATGAATGAACAAATTGCTGTAGCTTTATTATTTGTACCACCGGCAACGACTGCCCGGTTACCTACAATATTACAATTACCACCTCCAACAGACGCGTATGCTGAACCAACAAGCGCAGTATTCCTTGAACCGCCTCCGATAAAATTACCAAAAGTACCATCAGGAATGATATTACTTACACCACCTGTTACAGTTGAGAATTGACCAGCAGCTGTATTATGTTTACCACTACCAACAAATGATGCTGAACCAGCAGCTGTATTCATACAACCTCCACCTATAAAATCAAATGTACTTAATGAACAATTATACATACCACCAGTTGCAACTGAACAATTACCATATGCTCTATTTAAATTACCACCGGCAATGACTGCTGAATAACCTCTAGTGTAATTATATGTACCACCGGCAACGTTCGAATAGTTACCGTTAGTGCAATTAAAAAGACCACTTGCTATAGATGAATAGTTACTAGATGCAATATTGCCGAGACCGGATGAAATATTTGCACAATTACCACTAGCTGTATTTTTAAAACCTGCAGTTACAGTAGAACTATTACCACTAGCTATATTACCTTCACCACCTCCAACAAATGACCTGATACCTGTAGCTTTACTACTAAATCCTGCTACTACAGTAGAAAATAAACCTGAGGCGATATTGCATGAACCTGCGCCAACAAATGATGCTGACCCGGAAGCTGTATTGGATTTACCACCACCTATAAAATCAAATGTACTCAATGTTCTATTATTTTGACCACCTCCAACGAATGAATGATGACCCATGGCTGCATTGCTTAAGTTATACCCACCACCACCACCGACAAATGAATTGCAACCGGTTGCGTAATTTATTTGACCACCAGCAACGGTACTGCTTTGCCCGGTAGCAAAATTTGAATTACCCCCGGCGACTGTTGCGCCATCGCCGCTTGCTCTATTCGCGGTGCCACCGGCAATGGTAGAATTATTACCACTAGCAAAATTATATTGACCACCACCTATGTTCGAATACGACCCCTGTGCGTTATTATCCAGACCTCCAACAACAGATGAACCATTACCAGTAGATTTATTTAACTGACCACCTCCAACGAATGTACGATTACCACTAGCTGTATTATTATCACCTCCAATTATTTTATTTGCTGTTAAACTTACTGCTGATAAACTATTAAGAACTTGATCAGATACAGTCACCCCTCCGGTAAATATATTTCCAGTAGCAGATATATTACCTACTACAGTAAGCTTTTCATTAGCAGATAAAGCACCTAAAACAATATTACCATTATCATTGAAAATAATATCCCCTCCATTTACGTCGATGAAATGTGCTATCGGTTCACTTCCATTTTGCTGTACATATAAAGCAGGTCCTGTACCATCATTAGTAACACTTAAAGAAGAAGTAGTTGTTGTAACTGTGTTAAAAATTACTTCATCTCCTAATACTGATAAGTTTTGAGTAACAAGAAAATCAGTAACTTTAATTGTAGGTGAAGAAAATTTACTCATTACCGATAAATTATCTACATAAGTAAAATCTGGAATTGTAGTTTGTATACCTGAACCTCCCAATATAACTGTACCACTATGGCTTATTGTGTTCGAGCAACCACCAATCATAACACTATTACAATTATCAGGGTCGCAATTATTAATTAAATTACTATTACCTCCAATAATAACTGAATTTTCAGCACAGTTAAAATTATTAACACCTCCAGCCACTAGTGAATTACTCTTATCTACTCTATTTAAATTACCTCCAATGATAGTGCCGTAAGTACCAGATGCATAATTAGATGATCCACCAAAGACAACAGCTTTAGTTCCAGGGTTTTGATTAGAATGTGGATTGGTAACTATTGTACCAGCAGATAAATCTGCCATCTCTAGAGTACCTAATACTGCAGTAGATAATGAAGTTTTTCTTGTTGTACCATTTTCAACTATCGGTATTACTTGAGAACCGTTTTGAGATAATGAACAAGTTAGGTTAGAAATTTTAATACCAGTGGACATATTAATTATTTATTCATCATACACATCTATTATCTGGGGTACACATGCAAGAATGGTTAATATATTTTTTTGAATTTCCTTTTCAAAAATAATTTCTAAGGATAACCAGTTATTTTTAATTATTTTGACAATTTCGTCCAAATAATCTTTACGTACTTCTAAGAGAATACTTTCTCTCTCATAGTCGATATATAATATATCAGTAAATTCATCTAACCTAGATTTTATATCAAAAAACATATCCTCTTCCATGTAATTATTTAGGAACTGTGATATAATAATATATGGCAAGAAAGAAAAAAGTATTTAATTATCAATTTATTGATTGTGAAAAATCGTTCTCATCTTCAATTGAAGTTATCTGCACGCAAACTAAAGAAAAGGTACGTATGTATCATAAGCAGTTGGCTAGGTTAATAGAAAACAAATACCGGAATAACTATAGCGTATTTAAAGCTACTTATATTAAAAAGGGTAATAAACCTGAGGAAAGTAATAGAGATGAAAACGGAGAGTATAACACCGCTCCAGAAGGTTATAGGCAATATCTTGTCACAAGCTATATGTTTACTAAAAATGATAACTTAATGGAAGATTCTGAGCGGTCAGGTAAGTTAAACTTTTTAAGTGAATGTTATTTAAAAAGGTATAAAAATAGTCTAGATGAAGTAGTTAAGTTAGCGGAACAGTCATATAATTAAAGAATGAGAAAATTTCTATACGAACTTGCTGCAGCCGCAACTGTAGTTTTTGGAATGATTCCTATGTGTATAGTTGCTGGAGGGTATTCTGCATATCTAACAATAGTCGAAACAGTAAAAATTTTTCCGGCACAAATATACGTCCTATTTGAGATTTGGTACCTGGATAAGGAACAGTGATATAATTATAGCATGAACCTAAATTATACAAATACTAACTTCAAGACAGTAAGTGATATCGAGATACCTGATATTTTCTACCGCAGATATAAAAGCGGTATCTTAGTAATGGATGAACTATTCGGCGAGGGCATTCTTCCTGGTAGTTCGGTAACGATGTGTGCTGCAGCAGGTTGTGGTAAGACTACTCTACTTCTTCAGTTGTTAGAAGGCTTGAGTAGGAATGGATACAACGTTGGCTATTCTTCAGGTGAAGAGAATACCTATCAGTTAGCTTTTACTTGTGATCGTATTGGTGTTAAGAAGGTAGCAGTTGCTAATATGACCGATATAGATGAATTAGTAGATGCAATGGATGATTTAGATGTTCTTGTGGTAGATAGCTTTCAGGCTTTAACTACTACTAAGAAGATGAATAGTAGAGCTCTAGAAAAGTATGCTGTTAGTAAGCTTACTAGAGCTGCAAAAGATAAAGAGTGTACTGTATTCTTTATTATGCATCTTACTAAAGATGGTAAGCTTAAAGGTGGTACTATTGTACCTCATACCGTTGATGTTAATATGAACATTGAAATTGATGGTGAAATCGATGATAATGCTCGTAAGATATTCTTTACTAAGAATCGTTTCGGTCCTCTAAATGAGTTAACTCTATTTATTGGAGCTAATGGTTATGATTTTTCTACTCCTATTGTAGTTGAGCCTGAGACTAAAGCTAAGAGTAAGAAGAGTAAAAAGAAAGATGAGCTCGATACTATTCTTAATATGATAGAGCCGCCTTTGATTGATACCAATCGCGTAATGAAGACTTTAAATATTGACTATATGAGAGCTAGCTATTTGCTAAGAGACTTAGTTAATAATAATAAAATGGCAAAGTATGGTAAGGGTAAGACCGCCATATATAAATTGATTTAGGTTCATGACCTAGGCAAGTCGTAAAACTGCCTAATCAATTTGTACAGCTGATAGTTGATAACCTTCTCTACCTAAAGCATCCATTCCAGCATTTATACGATCATGAAAACCTTGAGTATGGTAACCGGGACCACCACCCCTCCACCCACCGCCGCCGTAAGTAGTAGTGAAGTTAAAAGTAGTTAAAAGTAGTATTTCATTATTGTATATAAGAAATGCTGGGCTACTACTATCACCGCCAGCTAAAGACCTTTGTGGTAATCCTAATTTTTTATTTTCGAATACCGAAGAAACACTTTGTAAGGATGTATAATCTACAAAAATGTTCGCAGTACCGGAAAGCGTACCGCGCAAAAAATACGTTGAACCAAACGCAGCAAATTCATCCCCAGTACCGTATGAAGGGTTACCAGTAAACTCCGGGCTTCTTAATTTACCTAAACTGTAGTTACCTGATTGATAAAAGGCTGGAAATACCTTTTCCCTTTTAATATCTGAAGTAATTCTAGGTAACCTATAAAGTTTTATATTACCTCCAGATAGAGTAGTTAAGTCGTGCTCATATTTTTCTACCCTACAGTCTTGGCCAACATCTTTTCTTCCTACTATTGTTGTGGTAAGTAAATTATTATCTCTATCTAAAAATCTAATTGTTGTACCGACCGGTTTAGAGCTAAAATGGGTATTTGTAAGTCCAAATTTACCAGCAATTAATGTCGAGTTATCATCTCCAGCCAAGGGGGACTCCCCTTGAAAAGACACACCTGATAGGTCATATATATCCCTATATGGATATAAAAACCATGCTGTATTCCAAGTAGGTGTATCAGTTGTTCTATTATTAACATACCTATATTTGGTTCTAATTGCTTCATTAGTTGCGTTATCTAATGCATCATCAAAATGCTGATCAGCATTAGGTCTAAAAAATTCTTGTTGATAGAAGAATTTACCAGTGCCACTTTCAATCGTCGCTCTAGATGCATCTGTATCATATATATGGACTCCTGATAATGTGGGATATTCATCTAAAGGGTTGGATAAGGATGATATTGTAGTCCATGTTGTATGTATACTATTAACTACCGCATCCGTATAAGGAGCAGCACTTATATTAATACTTAAACTTTTTGTACTTTCATAAAGACCAGTAACATTATCAAATCTACTAGTAGAAAGAGTTAAAGTATAATTTTCATCTATAAACGGGGCAATTAAAGATATAGGTACAATATAATTAAACGTGGATAGTGTGTTAAAAGTCGCTAACGATGTATTGTTTTTATCCTGAAGACCATAATTAACAAAATTTTCTAATAATCTTCCATTTTCATGAACTGCAGATACTTCAATAGTAAATGTTCCGTCATCGTTAGTACCGGTAAACCCATCTATATTAGTTGATAAATTAACTTGTAAATTACTAAAATCATAAGTTGTTAATATAACTGTTTGACTTTCTATTTCACTATCATAATTGTAAAACTCTCGTTTAAAAGTATTTTCTCCTATATTATCAATAACACCATTAAAGTTAATACTTTTTTGTATATATGTATTGTTTATAAAATATAAACTATCAAAAAGATAATCAGTTGTTGTAATAAACCTATAGTTATTATAAAATTCAAATACAGGGTAATCTATAAATTTATTTAAATTTAAAAAATCTAATTGATCTCCATTAGATGTACCTATTTCATCTCCAGAAGCTACATAATTTGAATTTATACCTAAAAAATTAAAAGTAAAGTTAGGTACGGTTAATGATGGTATATCAAAAAAAACCGGTTTACCAATACCTATAATTTTACTTCTTTTTTGTAGTAAATTATTTATATTTCTTGACCTTTTTAAGTCATTAAATGTAGGAGGATTTATCATATTAAGAAAGACCTGTTATAATACCATCAGTAATTACCAAAGACTTATCACCTGCTGTACTTGATATTGACACTGTACCGGTAAAACCATTACCTGCATGTAATGAACATTGTGAACTTAAATTGTTGACAAATGTTGTACAATTTGCATTTGCAGTTAGGCAACTTCCAATAATAAATGAATCACTACCAGATAGACTGTTGCAATTGCCTCCTAAAATTGATGACCTAGACCCTGTCGCTATAGTATTGTTTTGCCCATTAACTATACTATTTAAAGTTCCAATGCATATTTTGTTCTGAATACCATTTCCTATAAACCCATTATGAGCAGAAAATATACAATTTAAGGTCCCTGAACCAACAACCCCATTATTAGTGTGACAAGTGATATTTAATGAACCACTACCAATAACATTATGACCACCATTATATATAAAAGCACTACCATTTAATATAGTATTGGTACTCGTAGGTATATTGGTTTTCCAAATATAACTGCTACTACCATTTAATATAGTATTGCCGTAATTAGATGTTGAATTAATTATATTAAAAGAACCACCTATAATAGAATATTTACCTCCAGATAGACAATTGGACCTACCATTTATAACTGAGAATTCAGTATCTCCATCTGCAATAGATACAATGAAATTATCTTGGCCGCCTAAAATTGTACTGTGACAATGCGATAAATTGCAATTATCTTTACCATTAAGTATACTGTTATATTGACCACTGTTTATACAATTGTTATTACCTTGTGCTATAACTCCAAAACTACTTAAAGATTTATTATTTAAACCAGCTAAAACAGATGCTTGTTGTCCAGATGTTACTGAACCTATACCACCACCAATAGCTGATATTGCAGTTCGTTTTGTTGTACCGTTTTGACTTACTGGAAAGATTTCAGAACCTGATAATGTATCAGCATCTGGCAAGTTGAATAAAGAAATAATGGCCATGAAATTATTTAAGGAACTTACATATAATTACAATATGTTAACTGAGGAAAAGCTAATGGATTCGAGATATCATATAATACTCTTACAAGAAAAGCAAGAAAAGCTTTTTGAGGAACTATTGGATGAAATTAAAGATAAACATAAAGAAATGTTTCCGGATTTAGAAGCTCAGTTAGTAGATTTTTGCTATAATAATGTGTACTATTCAGCAAAAGATATAAATAAATTCATAAATGAATTATATTCTAAGGAAGTACTCCTTGAAATTTAGAGGAACAGTGATAAAATAATAGTATAAGTTTTATGAAAAGTAACAATAAAGTGTAATAAAAAATGCATAATATAACAGAAAGAGATGCTCAAGTAGGTTTGAGCCAAGCATGGCACGGTTTAACCGATGTCGTTGATAAAATCGACGTTAGTGATAACGTCTTGACTAAATGGGACGTAGAGCGTAAGCCGCTTACATACGTCGATGTAGATGGTAATGAACAAGAGACAGGGTATGGAATCTTAGTTGGTTCTGATGACGATAAGATTATCGGACGTCCTATGACCCCTTCTTACAAAGCTATCAGTAATGAGAAGTTTTTAGATCTTGTTAGTGATGCTATGAATAAGCTACCTAAAGCTAAAATTGAATCTATTGGTTCAGTTTGCAATCGAGGTAAAGTATTCGTAACTGTAAGCTTGGATGGTAAGAGTAATTATAAAGTAGGTGATAGAGAGTTTAAAGACTATCTTAACTTTGGTAATGCTCATGATCAAACTTCAAAGCTTTGGATCAATAATACCAATACATGTACTGTATGTGATAATACATTTACATATAACTTAAATGATAAGTCTAACATGGTAGGTAGTGCAGTTCATAGAGGTGATATTGAGCTTAAACTTGCCGATCTATCTAATGTAGTAGATGACTTCTTAGGCACTCAAGCAGACTTCCGTGAGAAGTTTACCGGACTACTAAAGAAAAAGATTACCGATAAGAAAGCTCAGTCATTGTTTACTGGTTTCTTAATGCGTAATAATCCTAAAGAAGGTCTTAGTACACGCTGTTTAAATACGGTAGATAGCTTGAATACATTGTTTAAGCGAGGTGCTGGCAACCGAGGTGAGAACTACGCAGATGCATTCTCTGCAGTAACTGACTACTATACACATAATAGTACTCGTGGTAAGGGTAAGAATCGTCTTAACCAATATGTATCATCGGAGTTTGGTCTAGGTCGTATGAATAAACAAAGTTTCTGGACTGTTATTAATAATAGGGATCTAGCAGAACGTACAATTGAAAGAGGTACAAAGCTTCTTTCTTTGGTAAATCAGTAACCGATAAAGATAAATATAATTATGCAATTCAAAGAAGTGAGTCAAGGCCATACTTTCGTTCAAGAAAAAGACGGAATGATACAAGCATATGATACAGTTGGAGATATTTCAAATGTACAACCAGTCTTTATTAGCCAAGTAAGTGTTGATAATCAAAAAGACTTTGAGGTAGAGATATCTTATATCTTAATGGATCACCTTACGGTAGGTAGCTGATAACTTTAAATCGAGGGTCTCGCGCAAGCGAGACCCTTTCCCTTTCTAATTATGAAAATAACAGAACATATAACAACAACAATATTATTGAAATTAAAATTAATAAAAAAACAACTCGAAAATAACGAAAAAGAAGAAGCTCTTTCCGGAGTAAATTCTATCATAGAGAATATAGATAGATTTGGAAGCAATGGACCCGAAAGTAAAAGCAAAGCTAAATAAGTTTTTTATTAAAAATTATTCAAAGGTATATAACGTAACTCCAGAATTAAAATCTGAGGGTAACGATTATTATTACACAACTAGCAAGAGTAGCAATATTATATGTTTAATTCCCTTAGGTAAAATATAAATAAATATATGCCTAATAGTTACAGTTTCAATAGTTATGGAGAAGTGCAAGTATTATTTTCTATAACTAATAACCTTGACGATGAAAAGAAAGATTCTGTAAAACCATTTTCCTTTATCGAGTTTATAGATAATTCTAGACAAACTCAGAAAGATAGTAATACGATAGATTTATATAAAATTTATTTACAAAATTGGAATCAACTTAATAATAAATCTAATACTGAAAGTAATAATATTGTTAAAGAACAGTTTATAAATCTTTTTAAAGAAATAACATTAAAGTTTACATCTCCGGAAGAAAAAAGATATTTACAAAATATAGATTTTTCAGATGAAGAAAATATTTCAATTGCTGTACCATTTTTCTCTAGTAAAATAAAAGAGATAATTTTATATTATCAAGAAAGACGTAAAACTCATACTAAAGATTTAAAAGAAATACAATCAAAAGGTAATAAAACTAATGTATCAAATTATATTAAAAGTAAATTACTTGATTTTGTAGAAAATAATGAGAGTGAAGATGTTCAAACAATAACGCAAAAATTATCTTCTATACAAAAGTTTGTTGAAATAGATATAGAAGATAGTTATGATATATACAATGACTATTTTGATATAGACCCAACTAAGCCGCCAGAATTTTATGCTGGTAGTGATACATTTACATTACCAACCATTACATTTTTAGAAGAAATACCAAAGACTACTACAACTACAACTACAACACCAGAACCGTTACCTGTAGTGGATCCATTACCTCCAGTAATAGATTTCAAGTTTATTAGTAATACAAACGACGTCGTTGTAATTGCAGGTCAAGAAAACCTTCCACCGGTCATAAATGAAGCAACTGAAGTGAATATATTCTTTGATTCTTCTGGATCAATGGACTCAACATTAGCTCCCTTACAGGAGATGCAGGCTACTATACTAGATTCTGCATTAATGCCATTCTATAATAATGATAGAGATCTTTATAATGAAAAAGTTAATGTTATATCGGACCCTTCCGAACGGACCTTCGACTATTTATCTACTCCTAATACTAATCCTATTGCTGATGTATTGAATATTGTATTCCAAGATGAATCATCACCTTATAATGCCGATGGAAGTGGTGGATTTGAACCTCCAACATCACAATATCTATCTGATATAGCTACAGCAAGATCTAATCTTTTAAATAGAGTCAATAATAGATATATTATATTCCAAGTGGTAACTAACGCTAGTGGTTACTCACCGATATTTGCAGCATTCTTAGCGGCAGTAGAAAATGGTACCGGTAGTTATTCTGGTAGTAATGGCCTAAGTGAAAGTGAATATTCTGATAAAATAAAATTTGCATATAATATTAATCCTGGGTCAACGCCTATTTATTATGCTAATTTAATAATTGATGAAATGCAATTCTTTAAATTCGATGTACCAGATCTACCGAATTTTATAATTGGACCTATTAACGATGTTGAAGTAAATGCAAGTAATGAATTTGGACTTACTTTAAGTCAAAGTAATAATATTGTACTTAATGAGGCAAGTACAATATTTAAATTAATTGAAAATGATAATAGTGTAATTGTTAACCAATCGATTAGTTTAGATATTGAAGAAATATCCAACTTTAATAATATAAATGTTAACTCAGCAACTACGATCGTTGTTAATGAAATATCCAATACAAATAGTGTTCTTGTTAATTCATCAATTGATTCTACAAAACTTATATCCAATACAAATAGTGTTCTTGTTAATTCATCAATTGATCTAGTAAATAACATAGCTAATTCAAATAGTATTGGTGTTAATTCATCAATTGATCTAGTAAATAACATAGCTAATTCAAATAGTGTTCTTGTTAATTCATCAATTGATCTAGTAAATAACATAGCTAATTCAAATAGTATTGGTGTTAATGCTGCTGCTTAAAAATAAATAAAAAATTTTTATTGTATTACTTTTAAAGATTATTAAATAATTATATGTTCGAACTATTTTCAGAAGGCTATAGAGCTTTAATTAGAAACAATACAACCTCTCTTTCATCTGGTTTAAGCGCAGTTTTTTTAACTGATACAGCATCTAGTCCCACTAGTGAAAGTAATGCAAATATGACTTATGTTAGAGCTAATACTGCTTCTAATTTACAGTTTACCTTTACTGATTTAGGATATGAAGATTCTGTATCGACTTCTGGAAGTACAAGTTATATATATTTAACATCTTCAGGATTAGCAGTACCAGCTGGTACAGGCGCTACTGCTAATACATTTGCTAATGATGTAACTCAGTACGGTCATATAATTAGTGAGGCTGATGACTTAGTATATGGTTATTTTAGAGCTTCAGATACTTCTAAAACGTTTATGAATGCAGGTTTGACATTTACTTGGACCACTAACCGGTTAGGTCAATTAAGTATTGGTGATGAAAATTTATCAGGCTATGATGCATTTTATAAGACCGGAGTAGATTTAGATCTTTTAAATAAGGCTCGTATAGCGTTGGTAAGAAACGTAGCAGGTTCTAATTCAAGTACTTTTCATGATACTATCGATGAAATGGTAAACCTAGGTCAAATTGGATCAGGTACAGTACCAGGTGCAGGTGATGATAGTAGAGCTACAATAACAATGCTTACTTCCGGACACGAATTATCAGGTCTTAACTTTGGTTCAGGCACTAGTAAGTTTTTAACTGCTGGTGAAATGGTTATACCAGCTGCTGGTACACATACAAATGTAGTAATAATGCTTTATTCAGAATTAGGGGCTTTAAATGATAGTGGAGCTAATGCAATTCCACTGGCAATGTTCACCGATGATTTCAGCTTTACATTCTCAGAAAATGCGTTTGTGAAACCAACCACTAGTGGTATTATTGGATTTAGTTAAAAATTAATTAGGAACCGTGATATAATAAAAGGGTGTCGAAGTTAAGTCAAGACCCTAAAAGAAAAAAATTTATCAAGCAAGGTGAATATGAAGTATGGAAATGTCTAGACTATAAGACATTTTATATGACAGTTCGATTACAATCTACAGAAATGGATAAGAAAAATAATCGAGATCCTAATAAATTTACATTATATATGAGTTCCACGGAAATATTTCCTGATATCGATACATCCGAAGAAGCTATTAAAAAAGGTTATAAAAGAGCCGCTGAATTATATGAAATGCGCTTGAAATCTAGAC
>Ga0209830_10000281_pt1 | contig 57108 bp, 53 predicted proteins | sample ArcticOcean_MG_C_12_FD_187439 | JGI IMG/M metagenome (GOLD analysis project Ga0209830, IMG submission 187439) | Marine microbial communities from western Arctic Ocean - ArcticOcean_MG_CB8_130 (SPAdes) (version 2) | ecosystem: Environmental > Aquatic > Marine > Oceanic | place: Arctic Ocean...
AGCAGCCTTGCGGGCTGAACAATCAGGTGCCGATAGCATCACACTTCATCTGCGTGAGGACCGGCGGCATATGCAAGATGCGGACATCTACGCACTACGCCCATTACTACAAACCAAGATGAACCTTGAGTGTGCGGTGACCGATGAGATGATTGCGATTGCCTTAGATGTCGCACCGCAAGATGTATGTATGGTGCCAGAGCGTCGCGAAGAGCGCACGACAGAGGGTGGCTTAAATGTCATTACGCATTTTGATAAAGTGGCTGCAGCGACAAAAAAACTCACTGATGCGGGTATTCGTGTATCACTCTTCATCACACCCGATATCGATCAAATTGAAGCTTCATATAAAGCTGGTGCACCAGTCATTGAGTTGCATACAGGGACATTTGCTAATGCTGAAAATAATGCGGCTCAATTAATTGAACTCGCGAGAATTAAAACAGCGTTAAACCATGCGCTCAAGCTAGGCTTAGTGGTCAATGCAGGACATGGCTTGCACAATCATAATGTGCATCACATCGCCGCACTGCCAGGGATTGAAGAATTAAATATCGGCCACGCCATCGTTGCGCATGCACTATTCGTCGGTTGGGATAATGCGGTACGTGAAATGAAAACCTTGATTAAAGAAGCGACGAATAAATGATTTATGGTATCGGTACCGATATCGTTGAGGTAGGACGTATTGAATCCTCCATCGAAAAGTTTGGTGATGACTTCGCTAAACGTATCTTGGCTGAAAGTGAGATGCCGAGCTATTTAGCAACATCGATTAAATCCAGATTTATAGCCAAACGTTTTGCTGCAAAAGAAGCTTTTTCAAAAGCATTGGGTACAGGTTTACGAGTACCTGTGACCTTTCAAAATATTGCTGTTTCACATGATGCATTAGGTAAACCTATTCTCGTGTTAGCCAAAGAGCTACAAGATTTTTTAACCGTAAAAAATATTAGCCATATGCACATCACGATTAGTGATGAAAAGAACTTGGCTGCGGCGTTTGTTGTGCTAGAAACGCTAGGCTAGCGTTCAGGCGCCACGCTTTCACCATTCTCAATGCTTTTAAAAAAGGATGATCTGTGTTTAAAATTATCGTTGCGCTTGCAGGCTACTACTTATTCGGTTTTTTCGGTGCGCTGATTGGGTACTTCATCGGCAGCAGTATTGATCGTGCACGTAATTATGGCGTCGGCGGTGTCAATCCTTTAGGTACTGGAGAACGTAGAGATGTGTTTTTAGAAACCGTTTTTACCTCGATGGGTAAACTGGCAAAAGCAGACGGCATCATTACCAAAGATGAGGTTGACCATGTAGAGCTGTTCATCAAAAAAATGGGCATGACGAATGAACATCGAGAGCAGGCTATTGCACAATTCAAACGAGGCGCTGCATCTGATTTTGACATTACGCCAACATTGAATACGTTTATGGCTACCTGTGGTCAAACGCTTAACCTGAAACAAATGGTCTTGGTCTATTTGATTGTGATGGCGGTTGCGGATGGCGTGTTAGATAAAGCAGAAGTCGCATTGTTAGAGCAAATTGCTTCACGTTTCGGTTATAGCAACGCACAGTTCCAACAATTGTTAGAGATGGTGCTGAATCAGTCGCACTTTAGTTCGGGCGCGGGTGGTACAGGTCAAACAGCTTCAACGAATGGACTGGCCGATGCTTATAAGGCGATTGGCGCCATGGAAAGTAATACTGATCAAGAAATTAAGCGTGCATATCGCAAATTAATGAGTCAATATCATCCTGATAAACTCATAGGGCAAGGATTGCCAGAAGACATGATAGCTGTCGCGACTGAAAAAGCAAAAGAAATCCAAATTGCATATGACTTAATTAAAGAGCGTCGTGGTATTTAAATGCGTGAACCTGTTGATATTGAAGCTATTGATATTGAGCGTCGCTTTAGTGGTGTTCATCGCCTGTATGGCGAAGCTGGTTTGGCGAAGTTGCAGTCATCACATGTGGTCGTGATTGGCATTGGCGGCGTGGGTTCTTGGGCAGCTGAAGCTTTGGCGCGGAATGCGGTAGGGATGATCACGTTGATTGATTTAGATAATATTGCAGAGTCGAATGTAAACCGCCAAATTCATGCTATTGATGCTAATTTTGGCAAAGCTAAAGTCACCGCCATGCAAGAACGGATACATGAAATCAATCCCCTCTGTAGCGTCCATGAAATCGAAGACTTTGTGACGACCGGTAACATCAATGCGATATTAGACTTTGATTGCGATGTGATATTAGATTGCACAGATTCCACTTATGCCAAAATGGCTTTGGCGATTTATTGCAGGGATAAACAACGACCATTAATGATGTCTGGTAGCGCAGGTGGGCGGCTGGATCCGACGCGGGTTAAGGTGACAGATTTGTCTGCAGCTTTTGGCGACATGTTGTTATCTAAAGTGCGTAAGCAATTACGGCAGTCACATAATTTTCCTAAGGCTCCGGACATGAGCAAGCGGCCGCTTAAAAAACCAAAGAAATTTGGCGTGCAATGTGTGTACTCAGATGAATTGGTCACGACACCAAGTGAGGTCTGTGATGCCAGTGGTAATACAAGTATTAGCGGTTTGAATTGTGCTGGCTTTGGCTCTAGCGTCACAGTCACTGCTTCGATGGGGTTTGCGATTGCCCAGTTAGCACTGAATAGCCTGAGTAAGGCTACGGACTAATTTCAGTTTCGTATTCTGGGAAGTGACGGCCAATCACACTTAAATCAAACCACCTCAATATACTGGTATTTGATTCTTTGGCTAGTAAGAATTCAAACGATTTTTCAATCAATACTGCCGTTTTCAATTCGTCATGACAAAGACTGCTCGCATAAGCCGAGTCAACGATGACCTCATGCTCTGTTGTGCTATTCGTGACGACAGTGACTTGAAAATGTTGTGCATTCATTTCTTTCACGGTAATGGTGGCAATAACTCTCTCAATGTAAAGTCCTACAATTTTATGTGCTGAGCGCTTGAAATTTCAACTTTTAACCCAAGCTGTAAGCGAGGCCTTATTAGGCAGAAATAGTTTACGGCATTAACCGCATGAAAAAAAAGGAAAAAAGATGGCTACTAAAAAACCAGAAAAGATGGAATTTAAAGCAGAGGTCAAACAGTTATTGCACCTCATGATTCACTCTTTATATTCAAACAAAGAAATCGTATTGCGTGAGTTGATTTCAAACGCATCTGATGCAGCAGATAAGCTACGTTTTGAAGCGCTAGCTGATGGTGCCTTGTACGAAGAAGATAGCGATTTAAACATCCGCGTGGCATTTGATAAAGACGCACGTACGGTGACCATTTCTGATAATGGTATTGGTATGTCACGTGAAGAAGTGGTGAGCAATATTGGTACGATTGCTAAGTCTGGTACAAAAGACTTTATGACAGCGTTATCTGGCGACCAAGTAAAAGACGCTAATTTGATTGGTCAGTTTGGTGTTGGTTTTTACTCTGCGTTTATCATCGCTGAAAAAGTGACTTTAGTGACACGACGTGCAGGTAGCAAACAAGGCGTTCAATGGACGTCAGCAGGTGAAGGTGACTTCATGCTTGATGCGGTAGAAAAAGCAGGTCGCGGTACTGACGTTATTTTGCATTTACGTAAAGATGAAGACGAGTTCCTTAACGATTGGAAGCTAAAATCTATCGTTCGCAAATATTCAGACCATATTACGCTACCGATTCTGATGAAAAAATCAGAGTGGAAAGAAGCTGAAGAAGAGGGCAAGCCGGGCGAAATGGTGGTGACGAATGAAGATGAAGCCGTTAACCAAGCCTCAGCCCTATGGGCACGTGGCAAACAAGATATTACAGAAGAAGAGTATCAAGCGTTCTATAAACACTTAGCGCATGATATGGAGAACCCTCTGACTTACACGCATAACCGCGTAGAAGGAAATCAAGAATATATCTCGTTATTGTATGTGCCATCAAAAGCACCATTCGATTTGTTTGACCGTGACCGTAGTAACGGTATTAAGCTTTACGTGAAACGTGTCTTTATTATGGAAGACGCTGAAAAGTTGATGCCACAATACTTACGCTTCATTCGCGGTGTGATTGATAGTGCTGATTTACCATTAAATGTATCACGCGAAATTTTGCAAGATAGCCGTGATGTTGATGCGATTAAAAAAGGTTCTGTGAATAAGGTCCTAGGATTACTCGCTGATTTAGCTAAAAACAAACCAGAAGAATACAAAACATTCTGGACTGAGTTTGGTCGCGTCATCAAAGAAGGCCCGGGTGAAGACGCACCTAATAAAGAGAAAATTGCAGGCTTGCTAAGGTTTGCTTCTACACATAACGACAATGACACCCAAGACGTTGGGTTTGCTGATTACGTTGGGCGTATGAAAGAAGAGCAAGAAGCGATTTACTATATTACTGCGGATACGTTTGCAGCAGCACAACATTCACCGCATCTAGAAATATTCCGCAAAAAAGGCATCGAAGTATTATTAATGTCTGACAAAGTAGACGAGTGGATGCTCGGCGGCTTAAGTGAATTTGAAGGTAAGAAATTGCAATCAATAGCTAAAGGTGACTTGGACTTAGGTAAGTTAGAAGACGAATCTGAAAAAGAAGCACAAAAGAAAGTCGAAGAAGATTCAAAAGACTTAATCGAACGTATTCGAAAAACATTAGGTGACGAGGTCAAAGAAGTGCGTGTCACGCATCGCTTAACAGACTCGCCAGCTTGTTTGGTGGTTGGTGATAATGATGTGTCTGGCAACTTAGCGCGCATGCTGAAAGCCGCTGGACAAAATGCGCCAGAATCTAAGCCAGTGTTGGAAGTGAACCCAGATCATCGCTTGGTGGCAAAACTAAAATCTGAAAAAGATGATGTTAAGTTTAATGACTATACGCGCGTCTTGTTTGATCAAGCATTACTCGCAGAAGGTGGTCAGTTAGATGATCCTGCAAGCTTTGTGCGACGTGTGAATGCGCTATTGGTTTAGTTATTAAATACAGGTTGCAAAAAAGTCTTTGTTTAACATCAAAGGCTTTTTCTTTGACCTGTCATATAATGGAGTTGTAATTAATTTAGTATTAAATTCATCGCATAAAGACCCGATTAGACAGGCGAGTAGCATCCTGAAAAAAGTGTTTAGCGCTATCGGAAAATAATTCTCAATATTATTTAAAAGGTATTTGAAAGCTCTAAGTCATTCATGGCTTAGAGCTTTTTATTTTTGTACTGATTTTTAGCCCATTACAGACATTATAAAAGTGAAGTAGGCATTGACAGGTAGGAGCAAAGCTTGCTATAGTCACATCTCTCGGCGACACATATGTATTTATGGTGTGTTGACGAATCGGACGCGGGGTGGAGCAGTCTGGCAGCTCGTCGGGCTCATAACCCGAAGGTCACAGGTTCAAATCCTGTCCCCGCAACCAAGAAGTATTGCTTATCTTTTCGAGGGTAAGTCATGGTGTAAATACAGCATTAAGAATTACTTTTAAGAAACTTTAAATTAACTCTTGACTGGCTCCAAAAGCCCTGTACAATGCGCACCTCGTTAACGCAAAGCGTGCAACGATTAAGCCGAAAGGCACTGTTCTTTAACAATCAGAATGACTGATAAGTGTGGGTGTTTGTGATTGAGTCATAAGCATTGAACTTAGGTTCAATGTAACTCAAGATATAAATGCTTACACTTAAATTTATGACAAGTATGTAATAACTCATTAATTAATTTATTAATTAATGTAGTACAAGACACACCTTGGAAATGAATTTGAGTTCTTATAGAGAGTAATCTTTATGAGATATATAAAGCAAAGCGAAATACCACCTCGAAAGAGGAATAAGTAATAGTCAAAAATTAAACTGAAGAGTTTGATCATGGCTCAGATTGAACGCTGGCGGAATGCTTTACACATGCAAGTCGAACGATGAAGCTTAGCTTGCTAGGTGAATTAGTGGCGGACGGGTGAGTAATATATCGGAACGTGTCCATTAATGGGGGATAACTAGTCGAAAGGCTGGCTAATACCGCATACGCCCTGAGGGGGAAAGCTAGGGATTCTTCGGAACCTGGCGTTAATGGAGCGGCCGATACCTGATTAGCTAGTTGGTGGGGTAAAGGCCTACCAAGGCAACGATCAGTAGCTGGTCTGAGAGGACGACCAGCCACACTGGGACTGAGACACGGCCCAGACTCCTACGGGAGGCAGCAGTGGGGAATTTTGGACAATGGGGGAAACCCTGATCCAGCCATTCCGCGTGAGTGAAGAAGGCCTTCGGGTTGTAAAGCTCTTTCGCAAGGGAAGAAACGATATAGGTTAATAGCTTATGTTAATGACGGTACCTTGACAAGAAGCACCGGCTAACTACGTGCCAGCAGCCGCGGTAATACGTAGGGTGCAAGCGTTAATCGGAATTACTGGGCGTAAAGCGTGCGCAGGCTGTTTTGTAAGTCAGATGTGAAATCCCCGAGCTCAACTTGGGAACTGCGTTTGAAACTACAAGACTAGAATAGGTCAGAGGGGGGTAGAATTCCATGTGTAGCAGTGAAATGCGTAGAGATGTGGAGGAATACCAATGGCGAAGGCAGCCCCCTGGGATCATATTGACGCTCATGCACGAAAGCGTGGGGAGCAAACAGGATTAGATACCCTGGTAGTCCACGCCCTAAACGATGTCAACTAGTTGTTGGTGGAGTAAAATCCATGAGTAACGTAGCTAACGCGTGAAGTTGACCGCCTGGGGAGTACGGTCGCAAGATTAAAACTCAAATGAATTGACGGGGGCCCGCACAAGCGGTGGATTATGTGGATTAATTCGATGCAACGCGAAAAACCTTACCTGGCCTTGACATGTACGGAACTTTCCAGAGATGGATTGGTGCCTTCGGGAACCGTAACACAGGTGCTGCATGGCTGTCGTCAGCTCGTGTCGTGAGATGTTGGGTTAAGTCCCGCAACGAGCGCAACCCTTGCCAATAATTGCCATCATTTAGTTGGGCACTTTATTGGGACTGCCGGTGACAAACCGGAGGAAGGTGGGGATGACGTCAAGTCCTCATGGCCCTTATGGCCAGGGCTTCACACGTAATACAATGGTCGGTACAGAGGGTCGCCAACCCGCGAGGGGGAGCAAATCCCAGAAAGCCGATCGTAGTCCGGATTGTTCTCTGCAACTCGAGAGCATGAAGTCGGAATCGCTAGTAATCGCGGATCAGAATGTCGCGGTGAATACGTTCCCGGGCCTTGTACACACCGCCCGTCACACCATGGGAGTGGGTTTTACCAGAAGTAGGTAGTCTAACCTTCGGGGGGACGCTTACCACGGTAGTATTCATGACTGGGGTGAAGTCGTAACAAGGTAGCCGTATCGGAAGGTGCGGCTGGATCACCTCCTTTCTAGAGACATTGTCTCGATTGCAAGCATTCACACTTATCAGTCGTTCGGTATTAAGCAGTATCAAAGATTGGCCAACATTAGCGGCGACGCTAATTGAACCTTTAATTAGGGTCTGTAGCTCAGCTGGTTAGAGCACCGTGTTGATAACGCGGGGGTCGATGGTTCGAGTCCATCCAGACCCACCAGATATCACCTTACAGGGGGATTAGCTCAGCTGGGAGAGCACCTGCTTTGCAAGCAGGGGGTCAGCGGTTCGATCCCGCTATCCTCCACCAACCACACATTGTGTGGATCTTTGATAAGCAACAAAACCTAGAAGCAAGTCTTGTGTTTAGCGTGATTTATATATACAGCTTAATACAGCATTTGCTTCTAGCTTTTTAGCTAGGCTGTTCTTTAACAAAATGGAAGAAGTAAAGATGAATACACAAGTTGTGATGACTTGATGTGTTCGTAATGGGCAATATTGTTCTTAGTCGGACAATATTGATTGATTGCAAAATCGAAAATCATTTCACTTTGTTGGATTTGGTTAAACGTAAGTTTGACTGAAGACAATTGAAGTTGAAATAAACAAACCAGTCATTATTTGTAATTTAAATAATGATGAAGTTGCTTTAGAAAACCTATAGCTGGTGTCTCATGCACCACGAAATTTGAATTTAAAAAGGGTTCAGGTTTTAACGTTATAGGGTCAAGTGAATAAGTGCATATGGTGAATGCCTTGGCGATTACAGGCGATGAAGGACGTGATAATCTGCGAAAAGTTTCGGGGAGCTGATAAATAAGCTTTGATCCGGAAATATCCGAATGGGGAAACCCACCCGCAAGGGTAACCGCTCCTGAATATATAGGGAGATGGTGGCAAACCCGGTGAACTGAAACATCTAAGTAACCGGAGGAAAAGAAATCAACCGAGATTCCGTAAGTAGTGGCGAGCGAACACGGAACAGCCTGTTATTTTTAGCATGTTCGATAGTAGAACGGAATGGAAAGTCCGGCCATAGAGGGTGATAGCCCCTTATACGAAATCCAGCGTGTGGAACTAAGATAACGACAAGTAGGGCGGGGCACGAGAAACCTTGTCTGAACATGGGGGGACCATCCTCCAAGGCTAAATACTCGTAATCGACCGATAGTGAACTAGTACCGTGAGGGAAAGGCGAAAAGAACCCCGGGAGGGGAGTGAAATAGATCCTGAAACCGTATGCATACAAACAGTGGGAGCGGACTTGTTCCGTGACTGCGTACCTTTTGTATAATGGGTCAGCGACTTACATTCAGTAGCAAGCTTAACCGATAGGGGAGGCGTAGCGAAAGCGAGTCCGAATAGGGCGTTTAGTTGCTGGGTGTAGACCCGAAACCAAGTGATCTATCCATGGCCAGGTTGAAGGTGCCGTAACAGGTACTGGAGGACCGAACCCACTAATGTTGAAAAATTAGGGGATGAGCTGTGGATAGGGGTGAAAGGCTAATCAAACTTGGAGATAGCTGGTTCTCTCCGAAAACTATTTAGGTAGTGCCTCGTATATCATTCTCGGGGGTAGAGCACTGTTATGGCTAGGGGGTACATACGTACTTACCAAACCATTGCAAACTCCGAATACCGAGAAATGCAATTACGGGAGACAGACTGCGGGTGCTAACGTCCGTAGTCAAGAGGGAAACAACCCAGACCGACAGCTAAGGTCCCAAATGACGTGCTAAGTGGAAAACGAAGTGGGAAGGCACAGACAGCCAGGAGGTTGGCTTAGAAGCAGCCATCCTTTAAAGAAAGCGTAATAGCTCACTGGTCGAGTCGTCCTGCGCGGAAGATGTAACGGGGCTAAGCACGTAACCGAAGCTTCGGATGCATAATTTATTATGCATGGTAGGAGAGCGTTCTGTAGGCCTGCGAAGGTGTTCTGTGAGGGATGCTGGAGGTATCAGAAGTGCGAATGCTGACATGAGTAGCGATAAAGGGGGTGAAAAGCCCCCTCGCCGAAAGCCCAAGGTTTCCTGCGCAACGTTCATCGGCGCAGGGTGAGTCGGCCCCTAAGGCGAGGCAGAGATGCGTAGTCGATGGGAAATAGGTTAATATTCCTATACTTTAATATAATGCGATGTGGGGACGGAGAAGGTTAGATCAGCCGGGTGTTGGATGTCCCGGTTCAAGCGTGTAGGTTGGTTCTTTAGGCAAATCCGGAGAGCTAAGACCGAGACGTGATAACGAGTGTACTTTGTACATGAAGTGATTGATACCATGCTTCCAAGAAAAGCCACTAAGCTTCAGTTATATTAAAACCGTACCGCAAACCGACACAGGTGGGCAGGATGAGAATTCTAAGGCGCTTGAGAGAACTCTAGAGAAGGAACTCGGCAAAATAACACCGTAACTTCGGGAGAAGGTGTGCCCCGGTAGTGTGTAGCGATTTACTCGTGAAGCATGATGGGGTTGCAGTGAAAAGGTGGCTGCGACTGTTTAATAAAAACATAGCACTGTGCTAACACGAAAGTGGACGTATACGGTGTGACGCCTGCCCGGTGCTGGAAGATTAAATGATGGGGTGCAAGCTCTTGATTGAAGTCCCAGTAAACGGCGGCCGTAACTATAACGGTCCTAAGGTAGCGAAATTCCTTGTCGGGTAAGTTCCGACCCGCACGAATGGCGTAACGATGGCCACACTGTCTCCTCTAGGGACTCAGCGAAGTTGAAGTGGTTGTGAAGATGCAATCTACCCGCGGCTAGACGGAAAGACCCCATGAACCTTTACTGTAGCTTTACATTGGACTTTGATAACATCTGTGTAGGATAGGTGGGAGACGTTGAAATAGGGACGCTAGTTCTTATGGAGTCACCCTTGAAATACCACCCTGGTGTTGTTGAGGTTCTAACCTTGGTCCATTATCTGGATCGGGGACCGTGTATGGTGGGCAGTTTGACTGGGGCGGTCTCCTCCCAAAGAGTAACGGAGGAGTGCGAAGGTAACCTAGGTACGGTCGGAAATCGTACTGATAGTGCAATGGCATAAGGTTGCTTGACTGCGAGACGGACAGGTCGAGCAGGTGCGAAAGCAGGTCATAGTGATCCGGTGGTTCTGTATGGAAGGGCCATCGCTCAACGGATAAAAGGTACTCTGGGGATAACAGGCTGATTCCTCCCAAGAGTTCATATCGACGGGGGAGTTTGGCACCTCGATGTCGGCTCATCACATCCTGGGGCTGTAGCCGGTCCCAAGGGTATGGCTGTTCGCCATTTAAAGTGGTACGTGAGCTGGGTTTAAAACGTCGTGAGACAGTTTGGTCCCTATCTGCCGTGGGCGCTGGAAATTTGAAGGGACCTGCTCCTAGTACGAGAGGACCGGAGTGGACGCATCTCTGGTGAACCGGTTATCACGCCAGTGGTATCGCCGGGTAGCTAAATGCGGAAGAGATAAACGCTGAAAGCATCTAAGCGTGAAACTCGCCTTGAGATGAGATTTCCCTGGGGGTTTAACCCCCCTAAAGAGTCGTTCGAGACCAGGACGTTGATAGGTCAGGTGTGGAAGTGCTGTAAGGCATGAAGCTAACTGATACTAATTGCTCGTGAGGCTTGATCCTATAACCTTAAGACTTGAAGATACTTGTTATCTTGAATAATTTGGTTGGTTCTAAAGTAAGAAATTCGTAATACACAATCAAAACCATTAAATCTTTACTTCTTCCAATTTGTTAAAGGCTGTTTTTTTAAAAACAGCGTAACATTACCGTTTATGCTTGGTGGCAATAGCGGTTTGGACCCACCTCTTCCCATCTCGAACAGAGCCGTGAAACGAACCTGCGCCAATGATAGTATGCTTTTTGCATGCGAAAGTAGGTCACTGCCAAGCTATTTATTTATCTATTAAAGCTCCGTTTGGAGCTTTTTTAGTTTGTGCTGTTGCATTTCTGAGTGCTGTTAGTGTGTTTAGGCGTTATAAATGAGTTGGGTGCATTTCAATTCACTGAATTTATTGATATAATTATGCGTTGTTTAGGGGCTGTATGCCCTTTTTTTATTTCCGCGACAATCGTGGAGGTGAACTTTAAGGATGGTTTGTGCAAGATTTAGCAGGTTTGATTGATAAAACAGTAATGCAGCTTGGATTTGAGTTGGTAGACCTCGAGATGTCTAATCGAGGAAAATTGTTACGTGTGTTTATTGATAAGCTCAATCCAAAAGATATTAAAGACAGTGTTGTTATTGAAGATTGTGTATTGGTCAGCAATCAGCTAGGTAGCGTATTAACTGTTGAGCACGAGATTGACTATGACAGGCTAGAGGTATCCTCGGCTGGTATGGATCGTGTGATTAGGAAAGAACAAGATTTTATTAGGTTTTTAGGTGAGCGCGCGCAGGTTAAATTACGTGCCCCAGTGATTGTTGAAGGCAAAGAGCCAAGAAAGAATTTTGTTGGCATTTTGCGTGGATTTGAAGATGGGATAATTCTACTTGAGTGTGATGGTGTGGTTGAATCATTACCGCTAAAGAGTGTTGATAAAGCACGTTTAAGCCCACAGTTTTAATTTATTTAAGTTTTAATGGTTGCATTTGGATCATTAAGTAATTATTTTTAGTTCGGAGAGAAGCGATGAGTCGTGATATTTTATTATTAGTAGATGCTTTAGCACACGAGAAAAATGTGAGCGAAGAGATTGTGTTTACTGCCTTGGAATTGGCTTTAGCTTCGGCGACTAAGAAAAATCATGATGATAATACTGATATTCGTGTTTCGATTGATCGTGAAACAGGTGAGTACGAAACATTTAGAAGATGGCAGTATGTTGAGTATGATTTATTAGAAAGTTCAGACTTTCAATTTGACGAAGAAGATGAGCGTGCAAAGGGCCGTCAAATTGGCGACTACTATGAGGAGCCGTTAGATTCAATTGAGTTCGGACGTATTGGTGCACAAGCAGCGAAGCAAGTTATTATGCAAAAGGTGCGTGAAGCTGAGCGTGAGCAAATCTTAGAAGATTTCTTAGCTCGTGATGAAACCATGGTTACTGGCGTGATTAAACGTATGGAAAAAGGTAACGCGCTGATTGAAGTGGGTCGCCTTGAGTGTGTTCTGCCGCGTGAGTCAATGATTCCAAAAGAGAATCTACGCGTTGGTGATCGTATTCGTGCTAATTTATCACGTATTGAACGTGGTGCGCGTGGGCCTCAGTTGATTTTGTCGCGTATCGCGCCAGATTTCTTAACACGGTTGTTTGAATTAGAAGTGCCAGAAATTGAAGAAGGCTTATTAGAGATTCGTTCAGCAGCCCGTGACCCTGGCTTGCGTTCAAAAATTGCAGTTAAAACTAATGATCAGCGTTTAGACCCTGTTGGTACTTGTGTGGGTATGCGTGGTTCACGCGTACAAGCAGTGACTGGTGAGCTTGCTGGAGAGCGTGTTGATATCGTGTTGTGGAGCATGGAGCCAGCACAGTTTGTGATAAATGCCATGGCACCAGCTGAAGTGGCCAGTATTGTTGTGAATGAAGATACGCATAGTATGGATGTGGTGGTTGATGAAGATCAGTTAGCACTAGCTATTGGTCGCAGTGGCCAAAATGTGCGACTTGCATCAGAGTTAACTGGCTGGACACTCAACATTCTGACAGTAGAAGAGGCTGAGAAGAAAACGCAAGATGAGTATGCCAATGTGAGTCAACTATTCATGGAGAAACTGGACGTTGATGAAGAAGTTGCAGAGATCTTGGTGCAAGAAGGCTTTAGCACTCTAGAAGAAATTGCTTATGTACCAATGGCTGAAATGGTTGAAATTGAAGCATTTGATGAAGATACGATTAATGAATTACGTTCACGTGCACGTGCGGCCTTATTAACGGAAGCGATTGCTAAAGAAGAAAAAGTCGACGATCCAGCTGAAGGTTTGATCAAAATGGAAGGCATGGACGATGAAACTGCTACGTTATTAGCTTCGAAAAAAGTGGTAACAATGAATGACTTGGCAGAGCTGGCCGTTGATGAGTTGGTAGAGTTAAGCGGGATGGATGAAGAGCGAGCAAAAACACTCATTATGACAGCGCGCGCACCTTGGTTTGAATAAAGCAGTGGTTTGAGTAAATCATGAATTTGAATAGATCATGACTTAAAACGATAATTTAAAGTAGTAAAAAGTAGAGAAACTGGAGCAGTAAATGGCAAAATCAACCGTTAAACAATTCGCCACAGAGCTGGGGTTACCCACCGCTTTGCTATTAGAGCAATTGAAAAGCGCGGGCGTAGATAAATCTGCTGTCGATGATCAATTAGGTGAAGCTGATAAAACAGCCTTGCTCGACTACTTGCGTAAAGAGCATGGTGCCGCGCAAGCGCCAAAAAATAAAATCACGCTGACACGTAAGCAAAATACTGAGATTAAAAAAACTGATAGTGACGGTAGAGCCCGTACGATTCAGGTTGAAGTGCGTAAAAAACGCGTATTGATACGAGAAGAAGTGAAAGAAGAGTCTGTACCAGTTAAGGTGGAAGAAGCTGAGGTGCCTGTTGCTGAAGCAGCCCCAGATCTAGTCGTTGAAACTGTGGTTGAAGCGCCTGTAGCAGAGGCTGCACCAGAGCCTGTCGTAGAAGAAGTAACGGTGCCAGTTGAGGTTGAGTCAGCTAAAGAAGTAAAGCCAAAGCCTGTTGAGGTTGCACCAGAGCTAGTTGTTAAGCGTAGAAAACAAGTGCTGACACCAGAGCAAATTGCGATTCGTGAAAAAGAAGCAGAGCGTCATGCCAAGCTGGTTGCTTTCCAGCAAGATGATTTACGTAAAAAAGAAGCGTTAAAACAGCGTCGAATCGATGAAGAGCAAAAACGTAAAGAGGCTGAAGAAGCTGCTGCAAAAGAAAAATCAAAAAAACTAAGTGAAGGTACATTGCATAAGCCAGCTGCAAAAGCAGGCGCCACAGCCGCTAAGCCAGGCGCTAGCAAAGACGCTAAAAAAGACAAAAGCAGCAATAAAGATTGGAACGATAAAGAAAACCGTAAGCGTGGCTTTAAAACACGCGGTGCACCAACAGCTAATGGTTGGCGCTCTAAAAAAGGCAAGAATAAATTATCGCAAAAACAAGAGGATGAAGAGAGCGCATTTGTTGCACCTACTGAGGCAGTGGTGCATGAGGTCTTGGTGCCAGAAACCTTGTCTGTTTCAGATTTGGCGAAGAAAATGTTTGTTAAAGCCAATGAGGTCATTAAAACTCTGATGGGTATGGGTATGATGGTAACTATCAACCAAGTGCTTGATCAAGAAACGGCGATTATTATCGTTGAAGAAATGGGCCATACTGCCATTGCAGCTGCAGATAATGACCCTGAAACATTCTTGGAAGAAGTTGAGCATGAGGATGCGGTCTTAGAGCAACGACCACCAGTGGTTACAGTGATGGGTCATGTTGACCATGGTAAAACATCGTTACTCGATTACATTCGGACCAGTAAGGTTGCTGGCGGAGAAGCCGGCGGAATTACGCAGCATATTGGTGCTTACCATGTAGAAACGCCAAACGGTATGGTGACGTTCCTAGATACACCTGGTCACGAAGCCTTTACGGCGATGCGGGCTCGTGGTGCAAAAGCGACTGACGTTGTTATTTTGGTGGTCTCTGCTGATGATGGTGTGATGCCGCAAACAAGAGAAGCGATTCACCATGCTAAGGCAGGTAATGTGCCATTGGTTGTTGCAATTAATAAAATTGATAAGCCAGGCGCTGATCCAGAGCGTGTAAAAATGGAATTGGTGGCAGAAGAAGTGGTGCCTGAAGAGTTTGGTGGCGAAGTCATGTTCCGTGAGGTGTCTGCGAAAACTGGTCAAGGCATTGATGAGTTACTTGAAGCTGTATTGCTGCAAGCTGAAGTGCTTGAATTGCAAGCGGCGAAAAACGTACCTGCTAAAGGTTTGGTTATTGAAGGACGCTTAGATAAAGGTCGCGGCCCAGTTTCTACGATACTCGTACAATCAGGGACATTGAAGCGTGGCGATATGTTACTTGCTGGTAGCACTTATGGCCGTGTTCGTGCCATGTTGGACGAAACGGGTACGGAAATTAAAGAAGCAGGACCATCGATTCCTGTTGAGGTGTTAGGTTTGTCTGATGTCCCAGCTTCTGGTGAAGAAGTGATTGTCTTGAATGATGAGCGTAAAGCGCGTGAAATCGCGATGTTCCGTCAAGGTAGGTTCCGTGATGTGAAGTTTGCGAAACAGCAGGCAGCGAAACTTGAAAACATGATGGGAAAAATGGCGGATGGCGAAGTGCAAACGCTAGGCTTGATTATTAAATCTGACGTACAAGGTTCAAATGAGGCGTTAGAAACAAGCTTACTCAAGCTAGCGACTGAAGAAGTCCGTGTGAATATTATTCACACTGGCGTTGGTGCTATTAGTGAATCTGACGTTAACTTGGCCATGGCTTCAAGTGCAGTATTGATTGGCTTTAATGTGCGTGCCGATACTGGCGCGCGTAAGTTGGTTGAAGCGAACGGCGTCGATGTACGTTACTACAATATTATTTATGAAGCAGTTGATGAAATTAAAGCGGCACTGAGTGGAATGTTGGCACCAGAGAAACGTGAAAGCATTATCGGTAGTGTCGAAATTCGTGAAGTATTCCGTATTTCTAAAATCGGCGCAGTGGCTGGTTGTTATGTGCGAGATGGCCGTATTACAAGTGAATCAAAAATCCGCGTATTACGTGACAATCTAATTATTCACACAGGTGAATTAGATTCACTGAAACGTTTTAAAGATGACGTAAAAGAAGTGAAAAACAACTTCGAATGTGGTCTATCATTGAAAGGTTATAACGACCTTGAAGTGGGCGATTTATTAGAAGTCTATGAAGTATTAGAGATTGCTCGCTCACTATAATGGCAAAAGCATTTTCAAGGTCTAGCCGAGTAGCTGAACAAATGCGCCGTGAATTAGCGGATTTGCTGCAGTTCGAAGTGAAAGACCCGCGTGTTGGCATGGTGACAGTAACTGAAGTGGAGGTGACTGGAGACATGGAGCATGCTAAGGTCTTCTATAGTGCAGCAGCAGGTACGCCAGAGTTACAAGCTGGCTTAGAAAAGTCGTCTGGCTTTTTACGCTCACAAGTGGCTAAGCGGATGTTGTTACGCAAAGTGCCTCAGCTGCACTTTCAATATGATGCTTCTGCAGACTATAGTATGAAAATGACCAAATTGATTGATGAAGCATTAGCAAATAGTCCTAAAGACGACAACGACCGTAAAGATAGTTCAGAAGACTAAGCTTTTGCAGTTCCGACGCACGAAAAGAAAAATTGATGGCATTTTATTGTTAGATAAGCCTCCTGGCTATTCTTCCAACCAGGCATTACAAAAAATAAAATGGCTATTCCAAGCCACCAAAGCTGGCCATACTGGCACCTTAGATCCACTTGCGACAGGCTTGCTTCCGATTTGCTTGGGTGAAGCAACTAAGTTTGCGCAATATGTGACCGATGCCGACAAGACCTATATTGCTAACATCAAGTTTGGTGTTCAAACCAGGACTGGCGATGCTGAAGGTGAAGTTGTTTCAACTAAGCCTGTCAATATAACCACAGTTGAGCTTGAACAAGCTTGTCAGAAATTCTTGGGTGAAGTTAGCCAAGTGCCACCGATGTATTCTGCGTTAAAACATAAGGGTAAGCCTTTGTATGAGTACGCGAGAGCTGGCATTGAAATTGAACGTCCAGCAAGGGAAGTCACTATTACAAAAATCGCGGTAGATTCGTTTATAAATGATGAAGCTATTATTACTATTAGCTGCAGCAAAGGTACCTATATCCGCACGTTAGCAGAAGATATAGCCAATACGCTGGATAATCACGCACATTTAACTGGTTTGCGACGAATTGAAACGGCTGGTTATGACATTGCTGATGCAATGACAATCGAAGCTGTTGAAGCGCTAGCAATGGAGTTACGCGATGCACAACTGCTGCCAGTAGACTCGGCGATTAGTGTATTACCGAAAATTACGATCAGTGCTGACGCGGCTTTTTACTTTAAGCAGGGGCAGGCTGTTTGGGAAGCTGGCAGTATTCCAGATGGTGAGTTGCGCGTGTATGCCGAAGATGGTGTTTTTCTTGGCTTAGGAAAGTTAATGGAAGACGGAAAAATCACCGCAAAGCGATTAGTCCATTTGTAACAGTACGACAAAGCGCTCACACAGCCCTTTTCAAGCTTTAAAATTCTTGCACTTTTACGATAATGCGCTACCCTGACAGTTAGTGTTTTGTCATTTATCTACCACACACAAGGATAGTCGGCATTGCCTATTTCTATAAGTAAGGGTAAGCCATGACAACGCCAGTCCGCGTCAAGTATCAAACCATCGAAATCGGTAGCATCGATATTCATTTGTGTACATTACGAGATAAGCAGCAATATAGTGATCCAGACGATATTGCAAAAAATCTCGGCATTAATGATACCTTGTGGCCACTATTTGGCGTGGTATGGCCTTCTAGCTTAGTGCTCGCACATTATATGAATGACTATGCAACGGATGGTAAGCGAATACTAGAAATTGGTTGTGGCATGGCATTAACCAGCTTAATGCTCAACAAGCAACACGCTGATATCACAGCAACCGATTATCACCCAGAAGTTGGCGGCTTCTTGCAACGCAACTCTGAGCTTAATCATGATGCGGATATTCAATATGAACGTGCTGATTGGTCAGAAGATACTGATTCTTTAGGTCGGTTTGATCTGATTATTGGTAGCGATATTTTGTATGAAGATGGACATATTCAGCAATTAGCCAATTTTGTTGAACAACATAGCCTGCCTAATTGTGAGGTGGTCTTAGTTGACCCAGGGAGAGGCAGAAAAAATAAACTAGGCTTGCAGATGGAAAAACACGGCTATCAAAGTGAGCAAATAAAACCAATAAATACCGATTATTTAGAAATGCCGTTTAAAGGCTTTGTATTGAAATACTGGCGAACTGCTAAGTAAAAAGTGAAAAGAATCACAAAAAACGATAAATTGACTTAAAAACAGAAGCTTAAGTCCGAAAAGTTTGGTGTTTTGTGAGTTTGTGCCTATAATGCTTGTCTCATGTGATTAAGCATGTAAATTGAATGCAAGCGCAGGTTAGGTAAATAGGTTACTTCGCTATGTTTGTATTGACGCTAACTAAAGGATATAAAGATGGCAGTTACAGCGCAAGACTCAGCAAAAATTATTAAAGAATTTCAACGTGCTCCAAATGATACGGCTAGCCCAGAAGTGCAAGTGGCATTGCTAACAAACCGTATTACTTACTTAACAGAGCATTTTAAAACAAACAAAAAAGACAATCACTCGCGTCGTGGTTTATTGGCTATGGTTAGCCAGCGTCGTAAGTTATTAGATTACCTTAAAGGAAGAGACGCAAGCCGTTATCAAGCATTAATTGGTAAACTAGGCTTACGTAAATAATTTCTGTAAATGCGTTATTCGCTTTTGTAGATGTGTAGAAAGTCGATTGCATTTAACGATGCGTCGGCTTTTTTTATTGTTTGATTGCTATTGGGTAGTGAATAGCAATCTATTGAAAAGGAAAACAAATGTTTAATAAAGTAACGAAAAGTATTCAATATGGCGATCACACGCTAACGCTAGAAACTGGTGAGATTGCTCGCCAAGCTGATGCGACCGTGATGGTGAGCTATGGTGATACAGTTGTAATGGTTGCGGTGACTAGCCGTAGCGAAGTTAAAGCGGGTCAAGATTTCTTCCCTTTAACTGTTGATTACATGGAAAAAACATACGCTGCAGGTAAGATTCCTGGTAGCTTCTTTAAACGTGAAGGCCGACCTTCAGAAAAAGAAACACTGACATCACGTTTAATCGATCGTCCGTTACGTCCATTGTTCCCAGCGTCGTTTTACAACGAAGTGCAAGTGGTGGCAACAGTGATATCGTCAGACCCTGAAATTGATTCAGATGTTCCTGCGATTATTGGTGCTTCTGCTGCGATGTCATTATCTGGCATTCCATTCTTTGGCCCGTTAGGTGCTGCGCGTGTTGGTTATATTGATGGCGAGTACATCCTTAACCCAAGCAAAACACAAATGGAAACAACTGAGCTAGATTTGGTTGTTGCAGCAACTGAAACAGCTGTCATGATGGTTGAGTCTGAGGCGAAAGAGCTTTCAGAAGCAGTGATGTTGGGTGCAGTAACATTCGGCCATGAAGCAATGCAACCAGTCATTAAAATGATTAATGAATTAGCTGCTGAAGCAGGTAAGGACGCATGGGATTGGGTAGCACCTGAGCCAGATACTGCGTTAATCGAAAAAGTAAAAAACCTAATCGGTGCAGATGTTGATGCTGCTTTTAAAATTAAAGAAAAAGGCGAGCGTTCTGCGAAGTTAAGCGAAATCAAAAAACGTTTAACAGATGCGCTCATTACTGAAGAAACTTCAACAGAAGAAGCCAATAAAATTAAAGGTGAGTTCTTTAATTTAGAAGCACAGACAGTGCGTAGCCAAATTTTGAATGGTGATCCACGTATTGATGGCCGTGATACACGCACAGTGAGGCCTATTAGCATTCGTACGGGTGTATTGCCACGTACCCATGGTTCTGCCTTGTTTACGCGTGGTGAGACGCAGGCATTGGTTGTAGCAACGTTAGGTACTGGCCGCGATGAGCAAAAAGTTGACGCCTTGCAAGGTGAGTTTACTGACAACTTTATGTTGCATTACAACTTTCCTCCATACGCAACTGGTGAAACCGGTCGCGTTGGCACACCTAAGCGTCGTGAAATTGGTCATGGCCGTTTAGCTAAACGTGCATTGATTGCTGCATTGCCTTCTAAAGAAGACTTTGATTACACGATGCGTGTGGTTTCAGAGATTACTGAATCAAATGGTTCTAGCTCTATGGCCTCTGTTTGTGGCGGCACTTTAGCATTGATGGATGCTGGCGTACCAATGAAAGCACCAGTAGCAGGTATTGCAATGGGCTTAATTAAAGATGGTAACCGCGTTGCTGTGTTGACTGATATCTTGGGTGATGAAGATCACTTAGGCGACATGGATTTTAAAGTAGCTGGTTCATTAAATGGTATTACTGCTTTGCAGATGGATATTAAAATCACCGGTATTACGGCACAAATTATGCAGGCTGCTTTAGCACAAGCCAAAGAAGGTCGTGAGCATATCTTAGCCATCATGCAAGAAGCGCTAGAGGCTGCTGACACTGAGATGTCTGAATTTGCACCACGTATTATCAGTGTAAAAATCAACCCTGATAAAATTCGTGACGTGATTGGTAAAGGCGGTGCTGTGATTCAAGCATTGACGAAAGAAACCAATACTAATATCGACATCGACGAAGACGGTACTGTGAAAATTGCATGTACGAGCGCTGAAGAAGGTGAAGAAGCGAAACGGCGTATTTTAGAGATTACTGCTGATGTTGAAGTAGGTCAAATCTACGAAGGCCCAGTTGTTAAAGTATTAGACTTCGGTGCTGTAGTTTCATTGATCCCAGGTAAAGATGGCTTGGTTCATATTTCACAAATCGCACATCAACGTGTGAATGCAGTCAGCGACTTCGTTAAAGAAGGCGACACTGTTAAAGTGAAAGTAGTTGAGATCGACGGTAAAGGCAAAGTGCGCTTAAGCATGAAAGCTTTGATCGAAGAGCCTGCTAAAGACGCTTAGTAATCAGTTGGTCTGAAGTAATAAAAAAGCCCGCTTAGCGGGCTTTTTTGTAGGCGTTGTTTTTAGATAAAGCGTGTAACGCCAAGTTGTTTTAAGTCGCTTTATTTTGCAACTTGTCTTTCTCTTAACTCAGCAAGTGTTTTGCAATCAATGCATAAGGTTGCTGTTGGGCGAGCTTCAAGACGCTTCAGGCCAATTTCAATGCCACAGCTATCGCAGTAGCCATATTCTTCAGCATCAATGTTGCGCAAAGTGCCCTCAATTTTTTTAATTAATTTACGTTCGCGGTCGCGGTTACGTAACTCAAGCGCCATATCCGATTCTTGGCTAGCACGGTCATTCGGGTCAGCAAACGTAGCTGAATCATCCTGCATGTGATGTACCGTGCGGTCAATATCATCACTTAGTTCAGTTTTCCACTTGTCTAAAATCGCGCGAAAGTGCTTTAACTGTTTTTTATTCATATACACTTCATCAGGTTTTTCCTGATAAGGACTGAAACTAATATTCGGTTTTTTACCCATTTTTATGTCCAAAAAACTACTTAATAAAACAAATTATGTAAGAATTTTACCGCGCGAGTTTACACGATTCTTTGCCAGATGCAAGAGATTTGCACTGCCAAGCTAATTTTTAGCTTCGTTTAGCTCCAATGCTAACAATGTGTTTTCCATTAATATTGCCACTGTCATTGGGCCAACGCCGCCTGGTACGGGGGTGATGAAGCCTGCTCGTTCTTTTGCAGTAGCAAATTCAACATCCCCACTCAGCGAGCCATCGTCTAAGCGATTAATACCAATATCGATAACAATTGCACCCGGTTTAATCCATTCGCCTTTGATTAAACCTGCTTTACCAGCAGCGGCAACCACTAAGTCTGCGCGTTTGACATTCTCTTCCAAATTTTTGGTGTGGCGATGACAGCTAGTAATCGTTGCGCCAGCTAACATCAGCTCCAATGCCATCGGCCTACCAACATGGTTAGAAACGCCCACAATCACGGCATCTAAGCCCATAGGATCAATGTTGCTAGCCTCAAGCATCTTAATCACACCAAATGGTGTGCAAGAGCGTAGCGTAGGCTGCCGAATGGCTAGGCGACCAATATTGTAAGGGTGGAAGCCATCAACATCTTTATTAACGTCCATATGCTCAATTAACCTATCTTCATCAATGTGAGCAGGTAATGGAGACTGGACTAAAATACCATCGACAGTTATATCTGCATTCAGTTGATCAATCAGCACCAATAATTCAGCTTCTGTTGTCGAAGCTGGCAAATCATGCGAGATAGAAGTAACCCCAACTTTTTCGCAAGCTAAACGCTTATTTCGTACATAGATAGCAGAGGCTGGGTCTACACCAATTAAAACAACAGCGAGACAAGGTGCGCGCTTGCCTGCGGCAATGCGTTCTGAAATGCGAGATTTAATACTATCGAGTAATTTTACTGAGATGGCTTTGCCATCAATGATTTGCGCTGACATGAATGTGTTTCAGTAGTATATTGGAAATAATTGAGGATTTTATCATATTTGATTTGACCAATCGATTATATTCCAGTATATTTCTGCCTCTTCGGCGTGTAGCGTAGCCTGGTAGCGCGCCTGCTTTGGGAGCAGGATGTCGGGAGTTCGAATCTCTCCACGCCGACCAAATTTTCTTTGGTTTACCCGATGATAATGACATTGCGTCATTTAATTAACAATCTGCCCGTAGCTCAACCGGATAGAGCACCAGCCTTCTAAGCTGGGGGTTATAGGTTCGATTCCTATCGGGCAGGCCAGATTGATCGTTTTATGGTGGCTGTAGCTCAGTTGGTAGAGTCCCGGATTGTGATTCCGGTTGTCGTGGGTTCGAGCCCCATCAGCCACCCCATTTACTGTCTAATATAGCATTTAAATGTAGAGGCGAACTCGGTCTTCCCGCGTTAAAGAGGGGGTTAGGGTTTAGCACAACAAGAACCTCCTGTTTTACCCTCCATTTGAATTGGTGGGCATGGAACTGACCCATAGGAACAAAATACGCAACAATCTCCTGCCTTAGGACGTAAAAGTGTCATACATTTTGAACACTCATAAAACCACTGGCAAGCATCTGTTGGCATGGCTTCTTCCTTTGCTTGTCTGCAATCTGGACAAGTAATGACGGACTTTAAAATAACTTTATTACCCAAAATTAAATCCTAATAGTTAATAATGAAACTCGAAGGAATAGATATAAATTCTGTTGTGCTAGCAGTTACCTTTTTTTGCTTGTCCTGGTGGGCAGTGCCCACCACTGCCATGTCCATGACTGCTACCACGGTGCAATAAATTATGGCACTCGGTTAATGTAAAAATACAAAGCAGAAGAGTAATTGTTGATATTTTTTTTAATGTTAAATTTAACATAATAAAATATAGTAAAACGTAATATACGTATTGATGTGTCTAATAAATAAAAAACAAAACGAGGCTGAAGCTGTAGTTAAAGGGTTGAATCAAGCTAGAATATTAGACAGCTAACTATTGTATATATCAATAATATTAGATAGTTATGTGTTTATGACACACAGGTTGTGATTCCGGTTGTCGTGGGTTCGAGCCCCATCAGCCACCCCATTTACTATTCTAAACAGTAGAGTCGGAACAAGAGCTTACAAATCTCAAGTGAACCTAGTCATAAAATCAGACAAGCACCCCTCAATGCTTTTGTAATACGCTGCTTTAAAGTTAACTGGACTAACCCAGTCGTTTGTTGAACGTTAAACAACCCCTAATAGCAGCTCTTCTGCATTGTAAGCTTCATTCGCTTCCCGTTCGATATATGCCGTTGCATATGCTGTTTGGTACGCTGACGAATGCTCATCATCTGTTTCGATTGCATCATCTGGTGTTTGTACACCTAAAGGTTGTAAGTTCGTCATTATGTTTTCTCGTTTTGTCAGGTGTTTTCTAAATCCATCTCTAAATCTAGCTCTTCAGTTTGGTAAAAAAGTGAATCATCCCAGCTTGTAATATCTCGTGTTGCTAATAAACGATCATAGATATTCATGTATTCGCTATAAAGCTGATCTTCTTCATCTAGTAATAGTTCGTTTGCTGCTGTCATCACACACCATCCAATTCACTTTGTTATGTTAAGTATTACTTCGGCATGAACGAAACAATCTTTAGATGAGGCACGTGAATTAACGTCTTATCCATTACTTTGGATGACATTGCGAGATATGCAAAAATTGCACGAAAAATGAAGCTGGCAGTGTAAGAACACTACATTTTTTGCAGAGGCGTATTTGAGTTATTTTTAACTTGATGATTTATATAAGCATTTAGTTGGCGTGTGTGGTGGTATAAAACTTGCATATTATAACTCGAACATAAATTATTCTAATGTGGAGTTCTTGTATGCAAGTATTGTCATTTTCTTTACGTGGGTTATCGTTAGCCCTTATTACCATTTTTTATTCACGGCGCAGTTGAGCCACGTGGGCGTTAAAAGCCCTGTTGGCTTATGGCAAACCATTGATGATAAGTCAGGAAAACCACACTCATTAATCCGTATTAGTCAGAAATATGGAAAGTTAAGTGCGGTGATTGAAAAGGCTTGCTTGAGACCGATACGCCAGATGCTGTTTGTGACCAGTGTAAAGATGAGCGGAAAGGACATAAAATTGTCGGGATGACCATTGCTGAAGGCCTTAAAAAGGATGGTGATGAATATAATGGCGATAAAATTTTAGACCCTGAGAATGGCAAAATCTATAAATGCAAAATGACACCGGGGATGAATTAGAAGTGCGGGGTTATATTGGCTTTTCTTTACTTGGGCGCTCAAAAATTTGGAAGCGAATTGAGTTGTTTTGCCCCAGAATGCAACAAATCACATTTAATGGTGATTTAATACTTGGAATATTTTTAAAATAACGGTATCATGCGCGGCTTGTTAGTGATTTGGGTGCTTAGCTCAGTTGGTAGAGCGTCGCCCTTACAAGGCGAATGTCAGCGGTTCGACCCCGTTAGCACCCACCATTTCAATAACGAGATAAATCATGATTGTTTTCGAACAATGATGTTTAGGAGCGGTAGTTCAGTTGGTTAGAATACCGGCCTGTCACGCCGGGGGTCGCGGGTTCGAGTCCCGTCCGCTCCGCCAGCATTAAAAAAGGGTTGTAGCTGAAAAGCTATAACCCTTTTTATATCTCGATATGGATAGGCATTAAAGTCGCTACTGGTGACTGCCACTTCTCCGATTAGCTGCTAGTACGCTTGTTCAGCTGCCACAGTTTCGACAAAGAAATAATGGTCATCAAAAGAGTGATTAAGTAGCTCAGCTTCTTGCTGCGCCAATACAAAACTTTCCGCTTCAAACACTGGGTGGTTTTGTTCATCTAATACTTGATAAATTGTCATGTCGTACTCCTTTAATGGTAAGTCGTTTAATACAGTCTTACATAATGATTGAGCAATAACTGCACCAAAAGTTCAATGAAATTAACACCTTAAAATTTTTCTATTGTTCTTACTTCTTTAGGCTTTACACTTGAAGTAAAGCTTTAATCGTTTTCCAAAAGTGGCGGCATCCGTGCTTTATACAATGCATTTATTTTCTGATAAGTTAATGACGGACTGACGAAATGTGGTCGGGTTACACCACCTCTGTTTCAACGATGTTGTCACTTATCTCATCATTTTTTAATCGCAGAGCTCGTGTACTTAAATCAGCTTGGAGTTTGCTTTGATCGTTGATTTGATCTAAGTCGAGAAAGTCCCAAAAGCGCTGATTCTCTTCTTTAAGTAATTCGTAAATACCCATTAAGCATCTGTTTTCATATAATCTATTAATGATTTAGTATTACATCGGCCGCCACGGTGAAAACTTGATGGGATATGGCTATTTAAAATAGCCTTGAGCCAGTCAATGCGGGGCATGAAAGATTGCGAATATGAAGCCAGAAGATTTACAAAAGCTAGTGACAATGGAAATGCCTTATGGGAAACATAAGGGTAGGGTATTAGCAGACCTGCCAGGTAATTATTTGAATTGGTTTGCCCGGGAAGGCTTTCCTAAGAGTGAGCTAGGTCGATTGTTACAGTTAATGCAAGAGATAGACCATAACGGCTTGTCTGATTTGTTGAAGCCGTTACGACAGTAAAAATACTCTATGGTGATTTAATGCACAGGCGGGTTGTCCACGTCTAAACTGAGTGGTTTTTTCAACACAAATGATGGCAAAATAGTCGTGATTGCGGCATACACGAGTAAGCCGCCAAATAAGGTGTCACTAATGCCAAATTTTTCGTGCAAAATACTGGCGATCACTAGTGTGAAAATGAGTGTTGGCGCGAGGGCAACGGCAATATCAAGACTACTTTGCTTAGTATCTTTATTGACGTAAATACGCTGTGCGGCAACGGCGCCGATTCTAAATGGCAGTAAAATAGCCGTAATCGCAAGGCCTATCCAAAGAGACTCCCACTGTAATGCACCTTCAGGTACTTTCATTCCTCCATAAAAGAAGTAGAACGGTACAAAGAAGGACGCAAACAATTGTACGGCATGTAGATTGTCATCAGAGGCTAGTGTCGGCATTCTTTTGTGTAATTGTCTTGCGGCTAAGCCGGTAAAGAACGCGCCAACAAGATAGTAAACACCGAGTTGCTTGGTGAGGTAGGCAGCAATAAGCCCAACCATGATGAGTAGTGAGAATTCAGAGCCTGGTGCGAATGGAATGACAATTCGACCTAAAAATATAAATAATAATGGTAAGCCAAAGGCAATAGCCAGCAGTGCCGCTGAAGAAATGCCTAAATCACTAGGAGAGTTAGATTTTAGAAACATAAAGAGTAGTAATAGCGCTAACAGCTCACCTGCAATGGCTTTGCTTTTGACCCAAAACTCTTCGTTCTTGTCGAGGTCAAGCCCGGATAGCGATTCAAGAATAAACCCTGTTGATGGCGTGAGTAGCGCTAAGGCGATTAAGCCAGAAATTTGTAGTGAAAAATCAAAGTAACTCATGCCTGCCCATGTGAAGCAAGCAATGGCTATACAGCGAATAAGCAAATGATTTAATAGCGGCCAAAAACCTTTTTTGAGTTCTTGTATATCGACCTCTAAGCCTGCAAATAAAAATAGGGATGAGATGCCCAGTGCGGCTAAAAAGCTTAAGGTGGTGTCGTGACTATAGTCGGAGATACCAAAAACCGTAATCATGCCCAAAGCAAAGCAGGTCAGTGGTGCAGGTATATTATATTTTTGTAATGCTCTAGGGAAGACAAGCAAAATAAAAACAATGGATAAGTAGAGCACTTGGTCAGATATTGATGCGAATGAAAATTCGTTCATATGCGCTTATTAAAAAAGATTTTCACTATTATTACACAAATCCAAACTTAACAATATTTAGCAATTTTGAGGTGATTTAGCTAAAAGCTTAGGTGATATAATCAGCGAAATTTAATTTACAAATCACTCCATATGCAACGACTCACATTCGCCAGTGTTACTAATACAATCCGCCATATATTCAGTCTTTCAGATGATAAATCGGAAGCCGATGCGATTGATACGGAAATTCGCTCCAATGTCAGTTTGCGCGGTACTAATTTATGGGTGTTGATATTTGCGATTTTGATTGCTTCGGTCGGTTTAGATGTGAACTCGACTGCAGTGGTGATTGGTGCAATGTTGATTTCACCATTGATGGGCCCAATTATGGGCATCGGTTACGGCATTGGTGTTTATGATTTTCCATTGATACGCAAGTCGGTGATGAGTTTGCTATTGGCGACTTTAATCGCTTTCTTAACGTCTACTTTGTATTTCTTGATTAGCCCATTATCAGAGGCGCACTCTGAATTGCTGGCAAGGACATCACCAACCATATGGGATGTATTGATCGCTTTTTTTGGCGGATTGGCAGGCATTATTGCGGCAACCAGAAAAATTAAAACCAATGTGATTCCCGGTGTCGCGATTGCGACGGCATTAATGCCGCCACTTTGTACAGCTGGTTACGGCCTTGCGAATGGGCAGTGGCATTTCTTTTTCGGGGCCTTTTATCTTTACATTATTAACTCTGTATTTATTGCTTTTGCAGCGTTTATTATTATTTCTGCAATGAAGTTGCCGCACCGCAATTATGTGGATGCAAAAACAGAAAGTCGTGTCAAAAAATACTTGTCTTTTCTGGTGTTTGTAACCGTCGTTCCCAGTTTATATTTGGCTTACAACTTAGTAAAAGAAGAGGTCTTTGCCCAACAAGCTAAATCATTTGTGATTAAAGAGTTTAAATTTGATGAAACGTACTATACCAATTTAGAGATTGATCCTAAATCTAAAAAAATTGAGTTGTCGTTAATTGGTAAGTCTATTTCAAAAAGCACGTTAGAAGCCATACAAAATAAGTTAATCAAAAACGCTTTGGAAGCGACGTCATTAGTTGTTCATCAGGCGGGTGAGCAAAAGATTGATACACTTTCCTTAAAAACGAGCATCGTGGCTGATTTGTATAAGGAAAGTCAGATTGCCGTTGATTCGAGAGACAAACAAATTGCAAAATTAAATGAGCAGTTGTATTCATATAAAACGACAGAGGAACTGATGGAAAGCGTGACGCCAGAGTTGCATGTCTTGTTCCCTGAAATCAATAGCATCGTGATTGCTAATGGCATTAGCTCTACGTCTCGCTATGATGTCTACCATCAAAAAGTAACACTCCTATTAGTCGATGCAAAAAAGAAGCTATCTGCTCAGGATGCAGAGCGCTTAACCACCTGGCTGGGAGAGCGCTTAAAAACACAAAAGATTAAATTAATTTACGGGTGATCTTCATCCTAACAACGTTAAGTTGCACCAAAGTAGTGCGACTTAACGTTGGCTTATATTGAATCATTCCGCGCTACAAGCTACTTTTTATAGTGCGAAAAATACCCAACCCATTGTTTTTAGTTGATATATAGCCAGTGATGATACGCGTTGTCACGGCTAATTGACGGCATAATAATCAGCCAATGGCCTTGGCATGCCGATTGCTTAATCTACAGGTAAGACAATATCTTCCCTATATAGATTGGCCGTTAGTATGATTCGATTATTATTTACACTCTTGTATTCAAGTGTGATGCATTTAAGCATTGCAACTTCAGTGTGGGCGGTACCAACTGATGCATTATTGGCGCAAGCAGCCCAGCATGTCGTTAAAGTGCATGTGGCATTAAAAAATGGCAATAACGGCACGGGGTCTGGTGTCGTGGTTGCAAAAAATCGCATTGTGACCAACTGCCATGTGGTTGCGAATGCTTCAAGCATTCATGTGACTGTTGAGGGTGTGCCTTACATCGGGAGTGCGATTACACCAGATTGGTATCACGACGTTTGTCTTGTGACAGTTAAAGGTTTGGATGCGCCAATTGCAACAATCGGTGCAAGTGAAAGTCTAGAGTATGAGCAAGCAGTATTTGCGATTGGTTACCCTAATGTCTCATCAACACCTGTACGTACGTTTGGCCATATTAAAGGGTTATTCCCATTGGATGATAGTGTGATTATTCGCTCCAGTAGCACGTTTAAACGAGGTGAAAGTGGCGGCGGCGTGTTTGATGATACAGGGCACTTGATCGGTATCATTACCTTAAAAAGTCCGGGTAAGCAAACCTACTATTACAATATGCCAGTTGAATGGGTGCAAGCGCTACTAGACATGCCTGAGCAAGCCATTACAACGCATGCTAAACCTGCATTCTGGGCAACTTCAGCAGATCAATGGCCGTATTTTATGCAAGTTGTGCAGCCATATTTAACGGATGATTTTCCATCATTAATGGCGGTGGCGACTCAATGGACGGCACAAGAGCCCAATAATGCGGAAGCATGGTTTTATCTGGCAGTAGCAGAGTACGTAGCCCACGATGCAACAAATGCTGAAAAGCACATGAGAAAAGTAATCGCGCACAATGCGCAACATAGCCAAGCGATTTATTACCTAGGCTTAATCACGGCAGAGCACGGTTAACTTTAAGTACGCGCTTCAGTTTCTTGGGTGTTCTGTAAAGTGATCAGGCCCAAAGGTAACTGACACTTAATTAAACCTAATGTTTGGTGTTTTACGAGTTGGTGCTGTGTGTTTTGACTAGGCGTTTTAATTCCGGCACACAAGAACCACATTCAGTGCCGCATTTAAGCTTCGCTTGTAGTGTTTGCAAGTCAGCACCTATTTCACACATTTCAATAATTTCATTTTCAGAAACATCGTAACAGTTGCAAATGATCTTGCCCCTGGATTTTTGTCCAGTCGGTGGTGTGCTCAGCGGAGCAAGTGCCCACTTACGTAGCTCGTCACTAAAATGCCCTTCTAGCATGATTTGCTTAAGTCAATCTGCTGCCAAGGTTTCACCAATCAACCGCACAGCAGTCACTTGCCCATCTTCAACTAGAATGCGTTTGCTAACACTACGTTTAGCATCGTCATAGTTCAGCATCGGCGCACCTTCCACCATGCCAAGCAAGCCATCCAATTGTGCAATTACTTCTGTATTCGGCTGTTCAGTATGTGATGCGCGTAGGACAACCATGCTCTGCTCTCTGCTGTATAAGCCGCAGGTGGCATAGTCAAAGTGCTTAAGTAGTGTGCGTTTGACTGATTAAGCTTAAGTCATGGCATGTGCGCATGACCGTCATTTGCCACGGCAGGTCGAGTTTCTCTACTCTCACTGCCGTATGTTTGAGCTCTGGCTGTTTGGAGGTTTTGTCTACATCTGCTGGCATTAGAGCATTCGCACCTAAACCATTCATGAATTGACGGCCCCAATGCATGGGTAAGAATGTTTGCGCAGGTTTGACTTCATCAGATTTTTGAATACGAATATTCAACTCTCCACGCTTATTGCTGAGCTTAACAATGTCACCATCTTTGAGTTGGCGGCGTTGCATGTCATCCTCGTTCATGGAGAGCAGTGGCTCTTCTACATGGTCATATAGCTGCGCGATGGTGCCTGTACGGCTCATGCCGTGCCATTGGTCGCGTAAGCGGCCAGTTAATAGGTGTAGCGGCTGCCTGACGTTAGTCACATCTGCTGTTGGTTGGTAAGTGGCATTGGTAAACTTGGCTTTGCCATTGCCTGTTTGGAATACCCCATCTGTATACAAGCGCTTTTGGCCTTCTAAATGACCGTCTCTAAATGGCCATTGTTGTGGGCCCTTTTTTTTCGGGCAGCTTGTAACTTAATCCGGTAATATCTAAATCACGACCACGTGTAGCTTCGCGGTGCTCGTTGAAAAACCTTTCAGTGGTCGGATAATCAAATAGCGCTTTATCACGCGCTAGCTTTTTATGAATTTTTAACACTTTCAACCCCGCTATTGGAGTCTTTAAAGCTGGATTAATTAAATCAATGCATTAACTAAATCGTTAACATCTTAGCTGCATTAGTCAGTTGGTTGGATAAATCAGCTAATTTCATATTGCGTTTCATGGCCATCGTGCGTAGCATTTTGTAAGTCTCATCTTCACCAAGGCCACACTGCCGCATTAAAATACCTTTTGCACGTTCAACCACCTTACGTTCATCCAACTTCAGGTTCGCTTGCTGAAGCTCCTCGCGTAAGTGTTTTGTTTCTTCAAATCTTGCAATCGCTGCCTCTATCACTGGGGTTAACCTTTCACTCGGTGTTGTTCCAACTATATAAGCACTCACCCCTGCGCTAGTGGCCGCTTTAACGACTTTTTTCGCTATCTTGTGAAAACATTACAGCTGGTCTTGTTTTATTTTTAGTAATCATACAAACGTTATCAAGCACGTCGCGACTAGGCGACTCCGTATCAATAATCACCACATCTGGCTCTAGCTCACAACATTTTACTTGCAAGTGCACGTCATCTTCGACATATGCAATTACATCAAATCCATTTTTGATTAGTGATTGCTTTAGTATTTTTACACTCGACAAATTATTGTCAACAATCATCACTTTTAACATAAGGTGCACTTCAGTTACTATTAAATAGATATTGAGCAATTACTATGCCAATGGTTGGTATTATTTTTTAACTCTTTGAATATTAATTAAATGTTGAGTATTTTTAAGTGTGGGGTTGCTTGCTGTGCGGAAAGCTACCTGCACGATTTGAGTGCGCATGCACCAATCACTATTGGCACACGTATTGTTTATAGAGCTAATGGAAGTGATTAAAATGGCATCAAGTTGATGCCATCAATGGCGATTGATGCTGACTTCCTCTGCATGGTAGTAGTGATCAGCATGCTGGAATGTCATTGTCTCTGCATTATGCTGCGCATCGGCTGGTTTGCTGTGTTCAGCAATCGGATTATTTTGCTCGTCTAACACTTGATAAACCATCATTATTGGCCCCTTAATAAACATGACGTGTATTCAGTATTGCACCTGACTTTAATAAATAATTATGTAAATAGAGGGGTGTTTTGACCTTATATTTAAACTTAAATAGAAGCATGGTAAAGCCTGAAGTAAAATACTGTCCATTAGCATGAAACAACTATTACTTAACCCTACTAATGATGTTTTGATATTGCCCGCGCGTTCCGACCGGGTATTTACGTTGCGTGTTAATCGCAACATTGTCATTACCTTTCTTGTATCAGTGCTGCTCCATTTGTCTTTAATATGGATTTTTGCACCTAAGTTGTTTTCTATGGGAGCACCAGTTGAAGATGCGCCGCCATTAGAAATCACACTGGGGCCACCACAAAAAGAAAAGACTGCTCCAAGTGAAGCAGAGTTACCAAGCACCAAGGTGGTTGAGAAAACACCAAACAAGCCAAAGCGTAAGCTAGTCAAGGCGAGGCCACCCAAGCAAAGAAAATCACCTGTAGCCGTAGCAAAAAGCTCAACATTAACAGTGCCAAAAAAGGAGGAGCTTAATAAAGCCCAGCCACAACCCAAGCCGAAAGGAACGTCTGCTGAGCCTTTGCCAGGTGAGGATATGCAAGCTTATGTAAGAAGGCAGCAGCGCGCTAAACTGGCGAAGCAAGGGCTTTCTGAACAAGATGTGGAAGCAGTGATTGCCAGCAGTAACCCACAAAGTGAGGGTGACAAGCGCGATGCGAAAATTAAATCCAACCTGAATCTAGGTGGCACCAATGGCATTTTTGAGATTAGGCGAAAAACTGCAAACAAAGCGCAATTTAGTTTCAAAGGCTGGAAGAGTAATATTAATACAGCACGTTTGGAAATTATTGATGTTTTTGCCGATGATGGCGAAGATATTAACCTGGCTATCGTTCGAAGCATGATCCGCATTATTCGCCGTGATTATGATGGCGACTTCAAATGGGAGTCACGTCGACTTGGCAACGTGCTGACGCTCTCTGCCAGAGTGGAAGATACAGCTGGACTAGAATCCTTTTTAATGCAGGAGTTTTTTAGCACTGGTGGTCGTTTTCGCTAGTATAGAATACCCTGTGTGAGTTTATTTTGGCGCCCTTTATTTAGGGCCTAAAAAATCACGTTTACCTAGCTCTACACCATTGTGACGTAACAAACTATAAGTGGTAGTCACGTGGAAATACACGTTTGGTTGTACCCACCGCAATAGATAGTCTAGACCAACAAATTCTCTTCTTGAATCACGCACCATCATTTCAATATGGCGTGTTTCTGCACCTTCTAATTGCTCAGGTTTGATGCTATTTAAAAAGGCGATGGTTTTTAAAAGGCGCTCTTCAAGTGCTTCAAATGTGGTTTCATCATCTTCATACTTAGGTACCTCTAAACCAGCTAAACGTGCACCAGCACCTTTGCTCATATCCGTTGCAATTTGTACTTGTCTGCTGAGTGGGTACATGTCGGGTGACAATCGAGCATTTAACAATACGGACTGTTCGATGTTGCGCGCCTCTGTAAAGCGCCGACCTTTTTTGATGATATGTAAACAGTTGTTTAAGGCTAGGGTGAGTGGTGGGATGCTGATGTCATACATGTTAAACATTTGGAGGCTCCTAAAAGATTGAGGCTTGTTTTAGTCAAATTTTCTTTGATGTAAAGAAAATGATTCTAGCTTATTTAATGCAGCTGCTCCAATTCAAGTTCGCGTAGCTTTGGTGCTCTATTTGCAGTGATGCCCACTACACTTAAGGTCATGAGCCCACCAAATGCGACTGAGGGAATCAAACCCATTAAGCGAGCCATCACGCCAGATTCAAATGCACCAATTTCATTGGATGAGCCAATGAATATACCGTTGATAGCAGAGACTCGGCCGCGCATTTCATCTGGTGTTGCCAGTTGCATGATGGTTGATCTAAGGATAACGGAAACGCCATCAAATGCACCTGCGGCCATTAAAATAATGGCAGAAAGCCAGAAAGAAGTACTTAACGCAAAGCCGATAATACAAACACCAAAGCCAGCGACTGACGATAATAACCATCGGCCAGCATGCAAGTTAATCGGATGTCTAGTAATCCATAAGCCTGTCAAAATCGCGCCTAGTGCAGGCGTTGCACGCAGTATGCCCAGTCCTTCAGGCCCGACTTGGTAGACGTCTTGTACAAAAGCAGGGAGCAAAGCAATGGCACCACCAAACAGCACGGCAAACATATCTAACATCTGCGCACTCAAGACGATTTGGTTGCTCCATACAAAGCGCAAGCCTTCGGCAATGCTTTTAAACACTGGCGTTCTTTCCTTTGCTTGAGGCTCTTTGATTGTTAGCCGTAAAATCGCGAAAGCAGCACCTGCACATAAGAGGCTAGCTAGAGCATAAGCGGCTGCTTTACTCGCAAAGCCAACTAAGAGACCGCCAATCGCGGGACCAACAACGGAGCCGACTTGAAAGCAGGAGTTACCAATGCTGGCACCACGCGCAAATGTCGCGCGTGGCACGATAATGGCGAATAAGGTGTTGTAGCTGGGAGAAATAAACGCGCGTGCAAATCCAGTAAGTGTGATAGCCGCATAAATCCAAAGTACTGTATTACCCACGACCATGCCCATGGCGATCGCGGTGAGAGCCAAAGCACCAAGGCATAAAACACTAGAAGACAAGATGGCAAAAAATCGTCTTGAGCAATAGTGATCGACAGCGTGGCCCGCAAATAATGCGCTAGAGAAATAGGGAATCACTTCAGCCAAGCCGATTAAGCCCAGTGCAAGTGGGTCATGCGTTAATTCGTAGATATGCCAACCTGCCACTACTGCCATGATTTGGTAGGCCAATAGCATTTGAACACGGAAGGCCAATAGCTTGGAGAACGCAAATTGTTGACTAGTAAATAGCTGGTTAATGGATAGGTGCATGCGCGCATTATAGGTTTAAATGGTACAAACTTAAACCACACTTAAAACTGTCATTATTTATGTTTGTGTACAATAGACATCGTTAGCACAGTGAATAAGGTAGTAAGTGTGTGAGAACACATGGATGAGCCGTCGTTGACCTAGTGTGACTCTGCCGATATAGATTAGGCGTGCTAACACCTTTTGGCCATTGAACTGGATGATATTGCGATTTTTTAACTACAGTGTTGTTTTGGGATTAGTGGTACTCATTGGCATTATTGGTTTAAAGCAAGATGAAAAACCTCAATCCATTGAGATTTATGTGACCGTTGACTGGGAAGGTCGATCTTTGGATGATGAAGACATTGAGGCTATGCAATCTTTTCGGCAGCAGTTTCCATACATTCCCATGTTACAGCTACTCAATCCAGCTTACTTTGTACGTAATCATACTTACCCAGCACGGTTAGCGCAGACGGTTCAGTCGACCTTTCTCCCTATAGATACACAAGGTTTGCATGTGCATGCATGGAAGTCGCTAACGGAATATTGCGGTGTGGCGTACCAATACAGTCATTCATTTGCTGACATGGATGAAAACTGTCAAAAAGATGATTGTGGTTATACCGTCAGTTTGGAGTTTGCTTATACAGAGCAAGCATTAACTAAACTTATTGCCTGCAGTAATCAAATTTTAATCGATAACGGATTTAACAAGTCGGTGCATTTTCGTGCGGGTGGTTGGCAGTTAGGCCCTAAATTGATTGCAGCATTGGAAGCGAATGATTTTACTTGGGACAGCTCTAGAATTGATGCTGACTTGCTCACCACTCGATGGCATGAAGACAGTGGTATGGTGACGATGCTGCGCCAGCTACACCCAAACAGCACACCGTTAGACCAGCCTTACTTGCTGGGGAAAAAGCTAATGGAAGTCCCCAATAATGCAGCATTGGCAGATTACACTAGTACTAAGCAAATAGTGACTTTATTTAAAGGCTTGATTGCCGAAAAGAAACAAGTGATGGTGCTCGGTTTTCATCAAGAGACCGCGGCAGATTTTTTAGTCAATTTAGAAAAAGCCATTCCAGAAATGGAGGCCATTGCTGCGGCTGGAAATATTCGATTAGTATGGGTTGGCCAATGACAGCCGACTTAACTCTTTGTAAAGCAGGTAAAATGTGACTTTATTTTTTAGTTGTTACGCCCATGCAAGTTGATTTAGCGCAGGCCATTGCTTTAATTAAGCGTGGCGAAGTAGTGGCCATTCCGACCGAGACGGTTTATGGGCTGGCTGCAGATGCACGTAATGAATGTGCGCTGAAGCAAATCTTTGTCATTAAACAGCGGCCTACGAATAACCCATTAATTGTCCATTTGGCGAGTAGTGAGCAGGTGTTGGATTGGGCGACAGTCTTTCCACCATTGGCACAAAAGTTAGCCGCTGCTTTCTGGCCGGGACCATTGACCATCGTATTGCCAGCAAAAGAGTCGGTTTCTAGTATTGTACGAGCAGGCGAGCCGACGGTTGCTTTACGCGTGCCAGCACACCAAATCGCACAACAAGTATTGCAACAAACAGGCCTGGGCTTGGCTGCACCATCTGCCAATAAATACACACGACTCAGCCCGACAACGGCGCAACATGTGGCTAATGGCCTAGGAAGTTCAGTGCCTGTATTAGATGGCGGAGCGTGCCAAGTGGGCATAGAGTCGACTATTGTTGCCATTGATGGCGACCAATGGCGATTGTTACGTTTGGGAATGATCTCTGAAGTGCAGGTCGCTTCAGTGGTTGGCGCTCAGTATAAACTACCAACTTTACAAGACGATAAACCTTTGCCTAAAGCACCAGGCCAGCATTTGCTGCATTACTCACCGAAAACACCTGTGAAACTGTTTGCGTCGAGAGCGGCCTTATTGCAGGCGGCAGAAGATGCAGATTGTGCCGCTTTGTTATTAGGTGAAGGAAAGGTTGTCAGCGGCAAGACGTTTAATTTACCTAATGAGCCAGTTAGTTTTGCGGAACAGTTGTATGACACTTTGCACCAGATGGATGCGCTAGCAGTGGCTATATTACTGATTGAAGCGCCACCCCGGCAGCCAGAATGGTTGGCGATTCATGATCGATTAACGCGCGCATCACATAAACTTAACTAAAAACTACTTGTCATCAACGACAAAAGCGAGTAATTTTGATAGTACTGGGTAGTGATATTTGGAGTTCGTTATGGATAATAAATATGGTTTAGGTAGTGCCAAAGTAGCACAGGTTAAGCATGATGAAAATCACGAGGATGTTGTGGTACACCCCACGGAATGCAAGTCCTGTGGCAGTAATGAGTTGTCATTAAGCCCGACAATGCAGGATCACCTGTGCAGCGCATGTGGTGAATGGCAGAATGATGTCCCAAAAGGGTACTCTACAGGCCGTAGTAGCGATTACTGAAAACTATCGTTGCAGGCTAATGTGTTTTTTTCGGCGCATCCAAGCCCTGCTGTAGCAGCAGGATGTTTAGGGTGTAATGATAAAGTTTGCTCAAAATACTGTTTGGCCTTGTTAAAATTCCCTTTTTTTTCTTCAGCAATGCCGGCGTAATAATAGGCTTCGGCAGACTTCGGCTCTGCTTGCATCCATAACTGAGCAATACGATTTAGCTCACTCCATTGTTCATTTTTAAATGGCTGTACGACGCGCATGAAAAAAGGGCGCTTCTCTTCTGGGGCATCCCAAAATGGTAAAACATCAGTTTCCATTGATGTGATGTCAGGTTGTTTTAATAACGCTTTAATCCACTTCGCTGGGACGTTGTAATAATAAGCTTGTTTGCCAGGGCTTTTAAAAGTGCTAATAGCCAGCAATTTCCCATCAACATCAAAGACAGGGCTACCGCTAGCACCCATCACAAAAGATGCACTTGTTCTAATAATGGAGCTGTCATCATGTGGGTACAGCGCTTTGATTTTACCTTCTGTGTACTGTGGTTTTGGCGGGCCGCCAGGGAAGCCAATTGAAAAAATGTTTTGCTCGTAGCGTAAGTTTTCATAGTCACCAAACTCCACAGGTGTTAAGCCCGCATACTGAAACCGTAAAATACAGAGGTCATGTTTCCAGTCGGCCTTCAGAGCAATGGGTGTGTAATTATCCCCGTATTTGGTAATACTGACACCTGTGCTATTGGCTAATACATGACAGTTGGTGACAACTAAATCCTTGCTAATAGCGATGCCAGTGCCGACGCCATGACCACCTTTTTTAGTGCCAACATGCACTTTGACCACGGAAGCTTTAAGTCTAAAGCTGAGTTCGTCGCGTGTTTCAGCTAATAGACTGCTGTGCATGAAGGTTAATACTAAAAAAACAGTTAATAGGTGCATCGTGATTATCTCGTATTAAATAGAATGTAATGCAATAGACCTCAAGGTAAAGCAAGTGGTTCGAACTGTAAAGTGACTTGTGTTACAGAAATATTGCAAATTAATGAAAATAATTTTATTTTTTAACCATATAGGGGTGAAACAGACATTAAAGCCTTGTAGAATAGAGGGTTGAACAAACATCAAAGATAGTGAATTTATGATTATCAAATCAGAAGTTGTTGATTTAAACACCCCAACTGGGGTGATGCGCACTTATATCCACCGCCCAGCGCATGATAAAAAAGCACCTGCGATTTTGTTTTATTCAGAAATCTTTCATCAAACAGGCCCTATTGAGCGCGCTGCAAAATTGATGGCAGGCCAAGGCTATGCAGTGTTGGTGTCTGAAGTGTTTCATGAATTAAATCCGATTGGCACGGTATTGGGTTATGACGATGCCGGTCGTGACAAAGGCAATGCAGATAAAGCCGCTAAAGATGTGCAAGGTTACGATGCCGATAACCGTGCGATGATTGACTATGTGAAAACACAAGATTGGTATGATGGCAACTTAGGCGCAATGGGGTTTTGCATCGGAGGTCATTTGGCTTTCCGTGCGGCGTTACAGCCAGAGGTGCAAGCAACCGCTTGTTTCTATGCGACTGACTTGCATACGAATACGATTCCGAATCAACCTGGGCAACATAGCATGGAAAAGCTGGCCGATATTCAAGGCGAATTGATGATGCTATGGGGCAGACAAGATAACCATGTCGATACGGCTGGCCGTATGCTGGTGTATCAGAAATTAACGGAAGCAGATATTACGTTCTCATGGCATGAATTTAATGCCCAACATGCATTTATGCGTGATGAAGGTGATCGTTATGATCCGCAAGCAGCAATGACAGGTTACCAATTAGCCATACAAATGTTTAGTAACACCTTGAAGTAAAACTGAAAAAGTAGTAACAATCGAGTGCTTGAGCCAAAAGCGATAGCGCATTAATCATTTAAATTACCCATTTAAAGAAAGAGTATTGAGAAAATGAACGCAAAAAATTCTGATATTGGTCTAATCGGACTAGCAGTGATGGGGCAAAACCTTGTCCTTAATATGGCTGACCACGGCTATACCGTTTCTGTCTATAACAGAAGCCCTTCAAAAACACGCGACTTTTTAGCTGAGTGTAAAGAGAATGAGCCTTCACACGAGCGTGTGATTGGTCATGAAGACTTAGCTGCATTTGTATTAAGCATTAAACGCCCACGTAAAATCGTTTTATTGGTTAAAGCGGGTAGCGCAACAGATTTAACCATTAATGCAATCCTTCCTTTCTTAGAAAAAGGCGATATCATCATTGATGGTGGCAATGCATTGTGGACAGATACCATCCGCCGCGAAAAAGAATTAAAAGCAAAAGACATCGAGTTTATCGGCTCTGGTGTTTCTGGTGGCGAAACAGGTGCACGTTTTGGCCCTTCACTCATGCCATCAGGCACACGTCAAGCTTGGGCATCTCTTGAGCCAATTTGGACAGCAATTGCAGCGAAAGTTGACCCTGAAACAGGTCAGCCATTAGAAGGCGGCGAGCCAGGCAAGCCTATCAAAGGCGGTTTTTCATGTGCTGAATATATCGGCCCTGACGGTTCTGGACACTATGTAAAAATGGTGCACAACGGTATTGAATATATCGACATGCAATTGATTTGTGAAGCTTACTGGTTAATGAAGCACTTACTCGGTATGAAATCTGATGAGATTGGTAAAATATTTGAAGATTGGAACAAAGGCGAATTATCTAGCTTCTTAATCGAGATTACAGCGGATATCTTGCAACAAAAAGATCCAATGTCTAAAGAGTTCTTAGTAGACATGATTCTAGATGCGGCAGAACAAAAAGGAACAGGTCAATGGACTGCAGCGAATGCGCTTGAGCTTGGTGCGCCAGCGAATGCGATTGCTGCTGCGGTTTATGCGCGTGGACTTTCTAGTGTTAAAGAGGAGCGTGTCGCAGCAAGTAAAATTCTTAAAGGCCCAACAATCACGCCAATTACGGACCCTAAAGCAAGAGTTGATGCGATTAACGCGATTAAAAACGCGCTTTATTGCTCAAAAATCTGTGCTTATGCACAAGGTTTCCAGCTGATTGATAAAGCACAAGTGGCTTACAACTGGAAATTGAACTTTAGTGAGATTTCTCAAATTTGGCGCGGTGGTTGTATCATTCGCGCACGCTTCTTACAGAAGATTACAGATGCATACCAATTAAACTCACGCTTGAAAAACTTAATGTTAGATCCATACTTCACTGAAGAAATCAGCAAGGGTCAAGAAGGCTGGCGTAAAGTGATTGCTTTAGCTGTGACGAATGGCGTGCCAGTACAAGGTTTTGCTGCTGCCTTAGCTTATTATGATGGTTATAGAAGTGCTGACTTACCAGCTAACTTGCTACAAGGTCAACGTGATTACTTTGGCGCACATAGTTATGAGCGTAAAGATAAACCACGTGGTGAGTACTTCCACCTAGACTGGCCAGAGCCAGGGCGTCCTCAAACCGCTATTAATTAATTAATAGCTTTTTGAAATTAAAGAAGGTAGAGAGGGTGACGATTGCCATCCTCTTTTTTGACTATTGAGTGCTAAACGCAGTCGCAGTTTGCTTCTAAAAACCGATTGAATAGATTGGTCTCTTTCAGCTTTAGTAAGCGACTTGTTTCTGTTTTGTTTGCTTGCTGTACTTTTGTTTTAGCAGCCACTTCATCTGAAGGTGTTTTGACTGGTTCTGCTTTATTAACAGTTTGTTTCATGGCTTTTCCTTTTGGGAGTTAAATGCGCTGAAATTTTGTTTCAGCAACATAGGTTCATACTTGAGTGAAATTTAACAAGATAGTTCATGGGCGTGAACAAAAACTTTAGGTAAATCAGTAAAGTGGTTAGATTTGATGGTTTTGTACATAAATCTATTGTGAAATAGGTACAAGAAGCTATCAATCATTGGTTATTTGCTTTCTTTAACGTTTGTAAAGAAGTGTGGCTGAATGCAGCTATGATAGTTAAAGCGTATGAATGTTTGATGGCTTAGAATAGAATATTTTAAATTAAAAATGGGTAGATAAGAGAATGACTGAAACGTATTTGTTTTCCGTACATGTGGAAACGGCATATTTAGCAGACCAATCTAGCGTAGAAGATGAGCGTTATGTATTTTCTTACACGGTCACTATTACGAATACCGGTAGCGTTGCGGCCCAGTTGATTAGCCGACACTGGCTAATAACCGATGCAGACAATCAAGTGAATGAGGTGAAAGGGCTGGGCGTCATTGGGGAACAGCCTTTGCTAGAACCTAATGAGCACTTTACCTATACTAGTGGCACAGCGCTAAATACTGCTGTTGGTAAGATGCATGGGCGTTATCATATTGTTGCAATCGATGGCACTGCATTCGAAGCTGAAATACCGTCATTTACCCTTGCCGCACCACGAGTGCTTCATTAAGAATGCCCTTAAATCATGATAAAAATTATATTACTGATCAGCATTATTTTAATGACAGCGGCATGTTCAAAGTCCGTTGTCAAACCAGACAATGGCGCATGTAATTGCCCTCCAGCCGTTAAGCAACCAACAGAGATGCCGCCTTTTAAAAAGCCAAGAACAGAAAAGCCACCAGTAGATATTTCACCCTATTCATTATTAAAGCCTGCAAGCTGGCAAGATCTGGATGGTTTATTAGAGGATGATGTTGTAGCGGCATGGCCTGCGTGGCTGCAAAGCTGTACGCGATTAGGTAAAAAGGATGCATGGAAAGCCGCTTGCGATGCTGCCAGTGCAATGAAGCAACCTAATAATGCGCAGATTATTGATTATTTATCCAACCATTTTGATGTGTTCCGTGCTCAAAATGAAGATGGCACGACAACGGGGATGGTGACTGGTTATTATCAACCCTTGCTTAATGGTAGTCGAAAGCAATCAAGACAGTATTCACACCCTTTGTATCGAGTGCCTGATGACCTCATTACTGTCGAGTTAGCAGATGCTTACCCGCAACTGAAATATAAGCGAGTAAGAGGGCGGCTGTCTGGTAAAAAGCTTATTCCTTATCGTACGCGTGCAGAGATTGATGCAAATCCATCACCGCTAACTGGTAACGAGATTTTTTGGGTAGATGACCGTATTGATGTCTTCTTTTTGCAGATACAAGGCTCAGGCGTGGTGCAATTAGAAAGCGGTGAGCAAGTGCAAGTTGGCTATGCTAATCAAAATGGTCATCCTTATCATTCGATAGGTCGTTTGCTTGTTGAGCAGGGTGAGCTTACTTTGGATAAAGCCTCGATGAATGGGATTAAAAATTGGGCTCGGAATAATTCAGATAAACTACAGGCATTACTCAATAGTAATCCTAGCTATGTTTTTTTTAGAGAGTTGCCCGTAGGCTTGTCTGGCCCAATTGGTGCGCTAGGAGTGCCGATTAAAGCAGAGCGTAGTGTTGCAGTTGACCGAAAATTTATTCCACTAGGCGCACCTATTTTCTTATCGACAACAGAACCCAATAGCACTAAGCCGCTCAGGCGCTTAATGTTGGCACAAGATACGGGCGGTGCTATTAATGGCGGTGTAAGGGCAGATTTCTTTTGGGGGGCTGGTGACAGGGCTGGGGCAAGAGCTGGGTCGATGAAGCAGCAAGGAGCGGTTTGGGTTTTGTTGCCAAAAGGGTTTGAACTACCTTAATAGCTTATGAGTGTGAAAAAATCAAAATAACCTGTGCAGTATTAAGTTTGTGGATTGCTCCGCTGATTGGGCATGCTTTGATTTGTAAATGGGTGGATGATAATGGGACTGCGCATTACTCGGAAAAAGCCAGCTAAAGGTAAAGTAATAAAATTGAAACTACCCCCGCAACCAACTTCATTGAAAACAGCAGAAGAGTTGTTTCAAGAAAGAGAGAAGGCAAGGCGGCAGGAAGTTGACAAAGCAAATACACTTAAAAAGGCATCAACAAATCAGGCTGAGACGAGAAGGTCCGAATCTGTTTCAGTTGGTAGAGAAGGTGGAGCAGATATTTCGAGATGTGCGTTAGCAAAAGATGTTTTAAATAGCTCACTAAAACATTCAAATGGTGCGCCACTCGATGCGAGTGATATCAAAACGGCAAGTAATGATATTCGAAAGTTTTGTCACTAATCTAAAAACAAAAAAGGCGCATTAAGCGCCTTTTTTATAACACAAGAACAAAAATTACTTGTTCATTACGTACATTGTAACTTCAAAACCGAAACGCATTTCAGTAGCTGCTGGTGTTGTCCACATAGTAATTCTCCTTTTGTTTAAATTCGTAAGCTATTGCATTACGTATTAAACAGTCTACTGGGGCTTCAAAGAAAATCAGTGGACAATCTACTTAAAACAGACTCATGATTTTCATTAGATTATCGCTTGAGCCTAACGGATACCTTTGACACGCTTAATCAACTTCTTTATACCTTTTCGGCCGATGGTACGTTTTAGCTTTACTTTCCCATCATATAGACAAAACCTAAGCTTAATGGGAAGGTTAAATTGTCGTCCACTTAGCGCTAAATACATTTGCATAAAGCGTTGGCGTCCTTCGCCATGTAATTTATGGCAAGCGCGGGTTAAGTCGGCGATTCTGAGTTTGAATGGGATGGCATGATTGAAATTGTGAATTCGAGCCGTATCAATCAAAGAAAATTCAAGCACATTGTTTGCGTGAATATTGATCAAAATATTACCGCCAGAGTAGTCTCTGAAGTAAATGCCGCGTTTATGCATATTGTGAGAAAACTGTGCGAACTGTCGATAAACCTCTTTAGCTGTCAGCCCTTTATAAGTTGAATCACCTCGAGCAAAAGCAGAAAATAGTTCACCAATCGTACAGTCAGCTGCCACACGCTCACAAATATAAAAGTTTTGCTTTAAGGACGTGTCGCCCGTTTTTTCAAAGTAAGCAACTGGTTGTGCTGTACCTACACCGCGTCGTAGTAGCTCCATCGCCCCATTCCAACTACGTTTTGCTTTGCTCGGCTTGAAGCGATCTAAAAAGGCTTTGTGCGGGTACATTTTGACAGGCTGTTTAATCGTGAGCTGAGCTGTTGTATCTCTTGGATCTGGCATCGCCCAAATGACATTTCTTGCATGTCGCAATGATTGGTCTTTTTGTGGAGCTATCAAAGTTTCAGGGTTAAGTGTGAGCATTAGTTGATTAGCCTCAGCTTCATCTTTGGCTAATACCAGACCTGACCAACCGTTTTGATTAAATCTAAAATATTGTGCATTTTCAACATGCGCATGAATCGCCAGGTTTTTTGCTAGGGCAGGTGTTGGCAATAGTTCGATGTTCCAGTCTTTATCCCAACATATATAAATAGGTGCTTCACACACTAGCTCAGTATTTTTCTCTAACATGGCACCATCACGATTGGTTATTTTGGCATTATTGAGTGTGTTTTCTGTGTATATATCAGAAAGGTAAGCGACTTTTCCGTTAATTGTCCAGGCGACATGTATTTGCCACTGTTGATTGTTAAAGTGATGTACTTCTAGTCCCACTGCACTTAAAACTGCCTTAATGTACTGTGTGTTGCTTAAGTGGTTGAGCAAAGATTGCATGGCATAAAAGCTTGGATAGCGCTGGTATTCATTTAGTACACCATCAGCTGATTGATAATGTGCGACACGTTCTAGCGCGGGATATTCTGCATCTGTTAGGCCGTCGTCAATAAGGCCTCCACGGTTGCAGATAAGAGCGCCCCAGTTGGCTTGGTGTAAAGCGCCAGACGCAGCTAATAAGGCGAAGTAGCGTGTTAAGTAATCCGCTTGTTTCTGTTTGCCATTGGCTAATATACGCTCTATACGGTAGATGGCCCAAAATGCAGTAGAAGAGCTGGTTTGGTTGACACCGAAATCTAGTCCAATTTTTTGTAAGATGCGCGCTTTTTTGACAAGATTATATTTAAGTAATGTTGACCATTTGTACTTGAGCACTCTGTGATCAAAGCGCTCTGGCTCACTGACTCTTTCAACAAAAAGATTATCAGTCTGTGTGTCTGGCAACAAACCATCAGTTGCTAATATCTTAAAAATGCCAATGTTATAAATCGGTTCAAAGTCTTGTATGTTTGGACCAAGTAACTTAATGCCACGAGACTTTACTTCTTCATGCGCAATTCTCCATGCAATCAGGAAGCTGTGTAAGGTATAACCAGCCCAACGTTTACGGTTGATGGTGTTGCCAATTTCAACTTGTGCGACTTCCACACCATAACGGTTGAGTGTTGTTGCTAAAAAGGAGCGCCAATCAGCTTGTTCAGCTGTGCCGCCCATATGTGCAGCTATATGCGCAGGCGGGAATAGATGTAAAGTGACGTTAAATCCTTTTGTAATGAGCGTTTGTAAAAAGCGCGCATTGAAGTTGTCAACATCATTGTAAGTAAAGTCGATCCGGACATTATTGATACCAAGTGTTTCTAGTTGCCTAATAATGTAGTGATCTACTTCAATATTTTCATTAGAAGCAACGCATACTCCAAAAAAATCTTCAGATAGCGTATGGTTTTGTGTGGGTAGGTGCCCGTTTTTAATACGTAAGCCACCGCTTAAGATGTACTTTAGGCTGTTGGTTGCCAGTTGTTTAGCGGATGTAGAATAGAATTGTTTGTTCATTTAGGCTGGGTTTTAATTGGGTGCTAGCCATGTTGAAAGCGTAAGTAATGATTATAAAGCTTATTTGCTATTCGTTTGTTTACTACATTGTTTTTCTTAAGGATGTATTGCTAATCAAGGCCAAGAAATTAGCCTTTTACCCATTTCACAAAAGCTTTGTAGTATTCAGGCTGACGAACACATAAGTACATCATGACTATTGCGTTGAGCATGGCAGTGATTAAAAAGAGCTGAGGAACATCAAAACCTAAGCTAAATATCCAGAGAGAGAGCGCGGTAGATATCACCATGAAAAGTGCGTTCATGATGTTGTTACCTGCAATAACCCGTGATTGGTGGCTTTTAGTGGTATTGCTTTGGATGAAGGCATATAAAGGGACGATATAAAAGCCACCAAAAAGGCCAATGAGCAATACATCAGTTAATAAGTGAAGGTGAGAGAAGCTACCGTAAAAGTCGGTATAACTTCTCACCGCGAGAGCTGGAGAAAGTGCGGCATGAATACTACTGCTGGTCACATATAAGTCAGCTGAAAATAGTGTTAAACCAATACCACCTAGCATCACTAAACCAAGCTCCACCTTATGCTTTGAAAGCTTTTCACATAACAAGGAACCTATGCCGATGCCTAATGAAAAAATAGATAACAATAAGATAAAGACACTTTCATCACCAAAAAGTGTTGTTTTAGCAAAGTTGGGAAATTGGGCCAGCAAGGTGGCGCCAACAAACCAGAACCAAGAAATACCAATGACAGCAAGCCATAAAGATTGGTGTTGCCAAATAAAGGTAAGGTTACGCAAGGTTTCGGTGATTGGGTTCCAATTGATTGTTAAGTCTGGCGCCCCAGCTGGGGTGTGTGGCACACCATGGCTTGTCCAGTAACCCATTACAGCGAGCGCAATAACGGAGGTGCTGATCATTATTGCGCTACTGTTTTGAATGGCCAGCCAGGCGCCTAATATTTGTCCTAGTAGTATGGCAACAAAACTACCCATTTCTAACATCCCGTTACCGCCAATTAATTCTGCTTTACTTAAGTTCTGCGGTAGGTAGGAGTATTTAACGGGACCAAAGATTGTTGAGTGTGTACCCATCATAAATAGAGCCGTCGATAATAGGATAATGTTATGCAGTAAAAATCCAGCACTGGCAAACAGCATGATCAAGATCTCAAATGCTTTAATCACACGAATGAGTTTCGATTTTTCAAACTTATCGGCAATTTGCCCAGCCGTGGCGGAGAATAGAAAGAATGGCAGGATAAATAAGCCAGGCAATAAGGTTGCCATGGTGATGCCATCAATGTTTGTGAGTTGGCTCGTGCGGAAAGCAACCAAAGTGATGAGTGCTGTTTTAAATACGTTATCGTTAAAGGCACCTAAAAACTGTGTAAAAAATAGTGGGCGAAAACGCTGTTCTTTTAACAATTGAAATTGATTACTCATGAATGATCGCCAATGGTTTTAATGTAAGGGGTCTTAATTTAATGAGTAGGAAGATCAAAAATACGCCTTGTTTCAAAAATATGCTGATTGAAGCTGACACCGTTATATTGTATTAAACGTTTCACTGCAAAATCAAACATGAGTGGATTGACTGTTTTTAAAGCTTGCAAAAAGGGTAAGTGCTCACTCTCTAGCAAGCCCTTCTGATGCAACTGTTTTGTGTTAATAAGTGGCATAATCGCTGGTAGCGGGTAGTCCGAACCATTGATTAAACGGTGGTGCCAGTCTGACCGTTCTAGTACTTTTCTAATTGCCCAGGCATGGTTGATTAACGTGATGGCGGAAATTTCTCCATAAGCTAATACTTTGTAGTCGGGTGTATCCATTAAGCGAGCAAATAAATCTAAGCTGCTAATCCGTTTATTGCCATTATCAAAATCTTCATCATCACCGTCGCTAGCGCAATGTGCCAATATGATACGCACACCTTGATCCAAACCACGTCTTAACCTCAGAGGGTTGCCATGATTTTGATCGCCACCTTGCACGGCACTCTCCCTGCCTGTGTGGGTAATGATTGGCATATTGAGATCGGCTGCTTTTTGATAGAAAGTATCACACTTTGGTGAAGCAGGGTCGATGCCCATCCCCGATGGTAACCATTTAATGGCGCGGGCACCTTGTTCTTTTGCTTGTACAAGTGCATCAACTGCATCTTGGCGATAAGGGTGTATGGAGGCTACCCATTCAAAATGTTGAGTATGCTGTTTGGCAACTTCAGCGGCATAGCTATTTGGAATGTAAAAAATAGAGTTTTCTTTATTTGGTTTGCCATCTGGGTTGTGAAACCAGTCAAACGCAAATAGTATGCTTTTATAGCCCAATGGCATTTCTGAGGATAGATGGATGAGACGCTCAATGGCACTCACATCAATTTTTGTTGGGTCTGCGCATGCGCCATTCTCATAAAAATTCTTTTGTATTTTTAATGCTGGATGTGCCCAGCTGTCCATATTTGGGTTAAACCAAATGCCGCTGTTACTATCACCAGTGCCGACGATGTGTACATGACTATCCCAAACTTGATATGGGTCTATCCCCGACCATATTTGGCGCATCAGAGGGTGGTCGTTCAAACTGCTGGGTAGGCCAGTTAAGCATGGGTTGTTAATGCCAGCATCAGGCCATAATCGATAACCAGCATACGATAAACCACTTAAACCAACAGCACCCAGACTTTGTAGAAACTGCCTACGGCTCATTAGATGGCTTCTGCCATTCGTTTAAGCGACACGTAATCCGTTTTTCCTGTACCTAATAGTGGAATTTCTTCAATGACAACAATCTTTCTGACAACTGCAATTTCAGGGCTGCCAAGGTTCTTGGCAACAATTTTTAAGTCTTCACGCTTTAATGCAGTGTCAGTCGTAAATAAGATGATATTTTCCCCTCGTTGCATATCATCCTGCGTACTGGCAGCATGGTGATGCTTTGGTGCCGCAGTATTGGCGATAGCTTCAACCGCTTCTAATGAAACCATTTCGCCAGCAATTTTTGCAAAGCGTTTTACGCGGCCTTTAATATGAATGAAACCATTAGCATCAAATTCGACAATATCACCTGTGTTGTACCAGCCACCTTCTGGCGGAATCAGCACACCAGGATTGTCATATAAGTTATAACCTAGCATCACATTGTCACCTTTAACGTATAAGATGCCGCCATCATCTATCCCTGGTACGGTTTCAATTCTGTATTCCATGCTCGGTAAAAGTTGTCCTACACTACCATTGGCATTAGCCATGAATGTATTAACTGAAATACCTGGCGCACACTCAGTCGCACCATAGGCTTCTAGAATTCTGATGCCAAATTTTTCTGAGTAAACTTTACGGACTTCATTATTAAGTTTTTCTGCACCAGCGACAACAATTCTTAATTTGTAAAAGTCATAAGGGTGTGCAAATTTAGCATAGTTACTTAAGAAAGTGCTGGTCGAAAATAAGACTGTACAGCCTTTCTCGTAAATGACTTCTGGAATGACTTTATAGAGCAGTGGTGATGGAAAAACTAATACTTTAATGCCATTTAGTATGGGCAGCAGTGTGCCAGTAAAGCCAAAGGCATGGAATAACGGTAGCACCATCATGAATTTATCAACTGCTGGTGTGAGGTCGTAAACGGCCATGATTTGATTGATGTTCGTCAGTATGCTTTTATGAGAATGGACGACGCCTTTGGGTTTTCCTTCCGAGCCAGAAGTAAATAAAATAACGGCTGGGCTATGTGGTTTGGCCGCGATCATTACTAGCCGTGGAAAATGCAAGGCATAGCCCATTAACCATAGCTTATCGAGCAAACCAAAGCTTGAACGTAAATCTTCTAAATATAATATATTGAGGTTTTCAAGGTCATTAACAATTTCCTCTAGCTTTGCTTTTTCGATGAATTGACGAGAGGTAATGACCGTTTTGACATTGGCAGCAACGCAAGCGTTTTGCATTCCAGCACTACCTGCCGTGTAGTTTAACAAAGCAGGAATGCGATTGAATGCAGTCATGCCTAATATTAGTGCGATGGTATTGGTGATATTTGGCATTAACACACCAACAGCTTCATTGGTTTGACTGACTTTGGAGGCAATCTTGCCAAGGGCTAGGCTTTTTTTCAATAAGGCTTGGTAGGTTTCTTCTGCCTCATTCATATCTTCAATAAGTTGTGTTTTTCGTCCATAGCTATCAATGGCATCTAAGAATGCAGTGAAGAGTGTGCTTTCTTTTTTCGCTTTAAAAAGCATGTTTTGCATAATACCTCGTAAGCTTTCACCAGCAATTTTGCGGCGTTCTTTTGCAGAGCGCAACTCACCATCTTTTGGCGGCTCAATAGCAATGTCGACACTAGGCAGTATAGTAAGGGTGACTTTAGGCAATAGACTGCGTGGGTGATTATCTGATAAGCGACCAAAATAGGATTGAGCAGCACCATTGACATGTACAGGTAAAACGCGCGCACCAGTGTTAGCTGCAACAAACCCTGGCCCAGCATAAACTTTCATTAAGGCACCAGTCAATGTGATGCGACCTTCAGGAAAAATCACAACATTCTCACCTGCCTTTAAGCGCTTGATGACATGTTTCATGGCGTAAGGGCTATTTGGATTGACGGCGAGATGTGGTGTTAAGCTTAGAAAGGACCTAAACACACGGCTCTTTAATACACCAGTATGCACGACGAACGTTGCTCTTTTCGGAATGAATAAACCCAGCAACAAGCCATCTAAGAAGGGTTCGTGATTAGCGATGATTAATAGGCCATCTTCTTTTGGTACATTTTCTAAGCCATACACTTCGACTCTGAATAATATTTTGCATATCAAGCGTAATACACTAGCAAGCATTGGCTTCTCCCATTCGACCTTCTTTGAGTATTTTTAATTATATTTTTTTATGTAGCTTAATACATTTTTAATCGATATGCGTCATATACGGTTTGTTGGCCAAAAAAACTTCTTTACCCACTTTTCACTTTGTAAAGCATGACATTGGTGCAATAGTTTTAAATGGTGGGTGACTGCGAAACGGCTTAGTTGAGAACTAGCGACGATTTGTAAAATATTCAATCGCTAATTTTCACCAAGGCTCAACAAAATACGTGTGCGCTGCACATCGCCGATAGCGACAAACAGGTCGGAAATATTTTTCCACTTATCTGGAATGTCGTTAACTACATTCGTAACTACATATGTAGTTATTTAGTTATCTTTGTCAAGTACAGCCTAATGGCTGAGTTGTTAGATGTAAAAAAATGGTTTGAATAACAAACCGTTTTTTATGCCACATTATTACTACTCAATAAAATTTAGCTTACTATAACCGAGTAAAGTACCTGTCGCATAGGCGGTATCCACTAATGCAACTTGGTAATCTCCGATGGCTTTAATCTCTTTAATTTGCGCCTCACCTAGTCTGGTCAGTGTTTCTAATACCTCGGTCATTGTTCTAAGCCCCTCATTAAATTGTTTTAACTCCGCCTCGTAATTAATGCCAGCAATTAACACCTGTTGCCTTGCCGCTAAAATACGTTGCCAGTTTTGTTCTACTTGATCTACCGCATCATATATCTCTCTTTTAACGGTTAATGTTTGTAATGTTTTTGTGGTGAGTCGTTGGCCTCGTTGTTGTACTGCACGTGCCAATTTTGCTTTGTTCGCCTCATTGCTGATAGGTAATTCAAACTTAAAACCAACAGACCAGTCGTTAAAGTCACCATCTAATACATGTTGATAGCTGTCGCCTAAATTATTAAATGTATTGGATAAAGTGCCATATTGATAATCGATACTGAATAAAGGTAGAGTTTGATTTTCTAAATAATCAATCTTAGTAAGATCGGCAGCTAGTTTCAATTCTTGCGTTAATAATTCTATACGGCCTTCTTGTGCATCTTTTAATAGCTTTTGTCGATTAATATCGTACTTTACTAAATTAGGTGGTGTGCTTGGTAGATAAATAGCATCCAAAGAAGTGACATCTGCAATGTCGTTCATCAAGAACTGCAATTGTCGATTAGCCAGTTTTAAACTGGTTTCTGCAATGATTAGAGCTTCTAATCGATCCGCAACGCCTATCTCAGAACGACTAATTTCTACACGTGCTGTTAAACCCTCGGCGACTCTTATTTTAACCATTTGTAAATTTTGCTGTGCATATTCATACTGCTGTCTTCTGACATCTAATTGGCCCCAGCTTTCGTATAGTTTCCAGTACGCTTTATCAACCATCGCGATAATACGAATAATTTGCAAACGGGTATTTAGGGTAGCCGCTTGTTGCTTATAACCAGCAATACGAATGCTGGCTTCAGCAACATCTCGACCTGCATTTCTTAGCAGTGGCTGACTAATTGAAAATCGCAATGCACTTTGATACTGCTTGCTATCAAATTGACCACCGCGACGAGAAGTTTTTTTATTTATTAGCGGCGTACTTAGCGTAACCGTGCCGCCCGTTCGTAAAGGCACCTTAATGCCAGTTTCTACATCAAAGCCTTTACTCTCTTGCGCTAATTGATCCAGCTTTACTGTTTGTTTATCTAAGGTGGGATTTGTGGACTTAAAGCCAACATAGTCACTAGATAGTTTTGGTGAGTCACTTTCTCTGTATTGAGCGTAAACATAAAAAATCTGATCAAATTTTGCTTCTTCTATTTTTAACTCACTCGAAGCAATATCAGGATTAACTTTCGCAACTTGAATATTTAAATTATTTTTTAAGGCCTTTACTCTTAAATCAGTCAGCGTGAATTGATATGCTTTATCACCGCTTTCTAAATCTAAAAGGTTTGAATCTTCAGGGTGGTCATAAGGTTGTAAGGCCTTTTTAATATCAATATTTAAGGTTGGGTTAGCTTGATGTTTGAGCGCTTTGTTTTCATCAATAGCTTGCTTAAGTGTTTTAGCAGGCTTGTCTGAGTATTGCTCTAATTGCAATGACTCATCTCGTTTTAAAAGATTGTCAAACACCAATGTTTCATCTGCGATAGATGGTATTGTTCCGATGCTGAATAGACACAACAGTACCTGACAACTAAGTTGTTTTCTTGATGAGCGCATTATTGACTAGCTTTAAATTTTTGCATGCTGCTAGGAGGTTGTTGCGGTAACCGAGCCGGAAAGCCATTGACTTGTCGCCACAACTCATAACCAATCGAGACTTTTTGTAAGAGTATCCAAGCACGAGCACTCACACCTTGTCGCAAGAGTCTAGATGATGGCCAGTCTCTACTATCTGTTGCTGGGATGACCATCACTCTAAAACTTCCGGATCCATTATCAGTAGGGTCAACAAAGGCAACTTTACCTCTAAATGTACCGACACTTGCTTGCGGCCATCCAGACACTTGAATCGCTGGCCATCCTTCAAACTCCAATCTTACTTCACTATCCTTAAGCAGTAGTGGTGCATCTCGCCCATCAACCCATAACTCTACAGCGCGTGAAACAGTATCAGGGACAATGATGAGCATCTGTTCACCTTGAGAAATCACCTGTGATTGTGAGTTGATTGGCAGTCGGTGAATCACACCATCTCTAGGCGCAACCACCCTCTGCATGTTTTGGCGTGAGAGGTTGATTTCAGAGCTAGTTAAACTATTTTCACTATCCGCAAGCTCACCTTTTATTTTACTAATCAATGCTTTACTAGAATCAAGTGAAGCTTGTGTTTCAGCTTTTATTTGTAAAATTTCAGCAGAAGCTGTTTTTGCCACTGCTTTTGCAGCGTTAAGATTGGCTTGAGCACTATTTAAGCTACGTTTAGCAAGAATAAAATCACGTTCAGCCACTTCAACATCGCGTTTAGAAACCAAGCCGTCTGTGAATAAGCGTTGTAAGCGATTGGCTTGAAACTCAGCCGTATCTAAAGTAGCTTGCGTTGCACTATAGGATTCTAATGAGGATAATATCGTTTGTTTAGCCACATCTAATTTGAATTGTGCAGCTGCTATTTTTGCATCTCTAGATGAAATCAAATTTTCTTGTTGAATTTGATAGGCTTTTAACTCATCATTTTTTGCACCCAGTTTGGTTTGTTGATTATTGCGTTGTGACGTTAATCGATCTATAAAAAGTGGATCAATATCACTAATTTCAAGCAACACATCTCCTTTTTTAACCATTGAGCCTTCCTGTACATACCATTTGCTAATCACACCACTGACAGGCGCGTCAATACTTTGGATGCGCTCAGAGGCGGAAAATGCGGTGACTTGACCGCTAGCAATAACATTTTGCCGCCATGGCAGAAACATCGCAAAAATGGGCAGTACAAAAAATGCAATCACTAAAAACTGGGCATAACGGCGAACGAACGCTGGCGTTTGCGCTACTGGTAAAGCTTGTCGATCCATACGCTTAGCTTCGTTCATTTGTTGGCCTGTTCCATTAAGTCCGCCAGTTTCAATTGATGATCAAATTGTTTAGCAATGTGGTCGGATCGCGTTGTCATTAGTAGCATCCAATCTTGTTTTCGTTCAATTAAATAATGAATCACAATCTCAATTTGTTGTGGATTTAAATTATCAATGATGCCGTCAATGATGAGTAAATCTGGCTTTGTGACTATTGCCCTGACTACCATTAGCCGTTGTAATTGCGTCGTTGATAACGGCGCACCAAAACTAGTTAGCTGAGTATTAAGACCATGTTCTAATTTAGAGAAATCATCGATTAATCCTAACGCACCTAACACTGCATTGATTTCATGCATAGATATGTTTGTGTTGTCGAGTAGTATATTCTCTAAAATAGTGCCTTCAAAGATTTCTACTTTAGTAGCAATCCCAATACAATTTCTCAATGCCAAGCGATTGATTTGACGTAAGTCAACATTGTTATATTCGATTTGACCTTTATCAGGGGTTCTTAGGCCAGTCACTAAATCAATAATTGTTGACTTTCCAGTGCCGGAGATCCCCATAATGGCAAGGCTGCTGCCTTTGGATAGGGTGAAGTTAATATCTTTAATTGGATGTATACGATGAGAGTAGGCAAAGTTTAAAGCGGTTACGGATAGTGTGCTCAATGCATCAAACGATGTTTGGTTATCTTTGATTTCTTCTTGAGGCAAATCATCTAAAACCCCCAGTTTATCGATCGCCGCTAAAATATCGTAATAGTCGCCGAACTTACTGACTAGTCGTACAAGAGCAGCTAGCACACTAAAAAATATTAATTCAGATGCAACAAACTGACCTAAGTTCATTTGACCATTAACGACTAAGATGCCACCAATGACCAGCATTGCGGTGCCAATAAAGGCATAAAACATGACCGCGCCAAAGGTTTGCCAAAGCAAACAAGAGAAGTGGGAAGCTCGCTTGTTTAAGTACTTTTCCGCTAGCTTGTTGGTGAATACTGTCGCACGGTATAAACCGTTGTAGAACTTGAATAGATAAAAGTTACCCGCTATCGTTTCTAGCCATGCAGCCATGGCATATTTTGCTTTTGACTCTTCAATCGCAGTTTGTGTCGCATTTTTGCCTAATACGCTGAGCGTAAACCAAAAGAATAGAAAGATTAGTGCAACGACAAGGGCAAAGTAAATACTATAAAAAATTAAAATGATGCTACCGATAACGACTTGAATAATCGCAATTAAACCAACAGTTAATAGTGTGGCGGCTGACTTTTGTATCGTGGCAATGTCAAAAAAACGATTTACTAATTCAACAGGGTTTGTTTTGTCGTAAATGTTAATCATTGCACCTTGGATCTTATTGGTTACTTGCATAGCAGTTTCAACAAATAATCGGCGTTGAATATACTCAACGACATAAGCTTCTAATACATATAAAAAGCCAGATAATACCAATAATGCAAACAAGATAATTGAAATGACGACGAGTGGCTGGATGACACCACCCATGGTGACATTGTTGACGAGCGCTTGGACGGCAACAGGCGTTGCAATGCTGAGAAGGCCGTAACCTAATGTTAAATACAATAATAAAAGAATATCATCACGCTCACTATGTATTAGCTTAATGAGTCTTACTAATGGAGAGGAGTTTTTATCATTTTTCATAATTGGGCATTCTACCAACTTTTGAACTATTTGGCGTTATGTATCTGATTTAATTAAACCTTTATTAGGGGGTGGATATAAAGACGGCCCGCAAAGCGAGCCGTTTTAAATGAAGTGTTACTTAACTAACGCATTAGTTAACGTATGCACGTTCACCGTGGTAAGCCGTATCAAGACCTTCACGCTCTTCATCTTCTGAAACGCGTAGACCGATCATGATATCAACCAGTTTGTATGCGATGAATGCAACCACACCAGACCATACAATGGTGATTAATATACCTTCACCTTGAATCATGACTTGTTCAGCGATACTAGTGTCCATGCCGATGCCGCCTAAGCTAGCATCAGTAAACACACCTGTTAGTAAAGCACCAACAATACCGCCAACACCGTGAACACCAAATACGTCTAGTGAGTCATCAGCACCAAGCATTTTCTTAAGGCCAGTAACACCCCATAGGCATAATGCACCACCAGCTAAACCGATGATGATAGCGCCCATAGGACCAACTGAACCACAGGCAGGTGTAATGGCAACTAAACCAGCAACCGCACCAGATGCAGCACCAAGCATAGAAGCCTTACCACGAACGATTGCTTCAACTAATGTCCATGCTAATACTGCAGCAGCAGTAGCTAATAGTGTGTTGATGAATGCTAAGCCAGCACCACCAGTTGCTTCTAAGTTAGAACCAGCGTTGAAACCGAACCAGCCAACCCATAGTAATGACGCACCAA
>Ga0209830_10000282_pt1 | contig 56846 bp, 61 predicted proteins | sample ArcticOcean_MG_C_12_FD_187439 | JGI IMG/M metagenome (GOLD analysis project Ga0209830, IMG submission 187439) | Marine microbial communities from western Arctic Ocean - ArcticOcean_MG_CB8_130 (SPAdes) (version 2) | ecosystem: Environmental > Aquatic > Marine > Oceanic | place: Arctic Ocean...
ATCTTACCAAAGCTGGTTAGTGGATGAAGGTTCGTTAACTGCCAGATTGCAATCTGGCTATGCAGATTTTCACGTAAAAACAATCAGACAACAAGACGCCAAGCCTATTATGGATGAGGCTGCTGTATTAAAGCGCAAACAATCGACCGCCGCTAATGTGCGTGACGTGTTGCTGATGGGCAATCAAGAAGCGCTTGTTTATGCGCATAGTGTGTTGCCACATAGTAGTTTGCGTGGCGAGTGGGCTAAATTGGGAAAGCTAGGTAATAAGCCATTAGGGGCAACTCTATTTAGTGACCCACGGGTAAAGCGCACACCACTAAGCTATAAAAAATTATCAAAGCACCATGCTTTGTATCAAAAAGCCGTGGCGAATCTATCGCAAGCGCCTACTTATTTATGGGCGAGGCGCTCAATCTTTAGTTTAAAGTGCGCTAGAATTTTAGTCACTGAAGTTTATTTACCGGCGATCACTGATCAATAAAGTTGAGATGAATAAGAACACATTGATTCAAAAATTGAATGCTTATGAACGCTTGATGCGTTTAGATAAGCCAATAGGGATTTTATTGCTGTTGTGGCCGACATTATGGGGCTTACTCTTAGCTGGTGATGGGAAACTCAATTTGCAAGTAACATGTATCTTTATTGCTGGCGTGGTGTTAATGCGTAGTGCAGGTTGCGTGATGAATGATATTGCAGACCGCGATTACGATGGGCATGTTGAGCGTACTAAAGAGCGGCCAATAGTAAGTGGTGAGGTGTGTGTTAAAGAGGCTTTGTTGTTAGCAGGCGGATTAAGCTTAATTGCTTTTTGTTTTGTCTGTTTTTTAAATAATTTAACGATATTGCTATCAATCGCCGCATTATTTTTGGCTGCAACTTATCCACTGACAAAACGTTTTTTAGCGATACCGCAGGTTTATTTAGGGATAGCTTTTGGTTTTGGCATTCCCATGGCTTTCGCGGCAATTCAAAATCATATTCCGCTTACTGCATGGTGGCTATTGGTAGCAAATATATTGTGGGCTATTGCTTACGACACTGAGTATGCAATGGTCGACCGTGATGACGATATCAAAATTGGCATTCAATCATCTGCTTTGTTTTTTGGAAAGTATGATGTGTCCGCAATTATGGTTTGTTATATCGCGATGTTGGGTATATTTGTTTATGTGGGCAAGTTAATGGCATTTGGACCAGTATACTTTGCTGGGCTTGTGGTTACATCTAGCTTGGTCTTTTGGCAGTATCAAATGATAAAAACGCGCGTTAAAGCCAATTGCTTCAAAGCATTTTTGACTAATAATTGGATAGGCTTTACTTTGCTATTAAGTATGGAAGCAGCGTATTTAATGGCATGAAGTCATTTACTTTTTATCAGGAAGTGTAAATTCTAAACGAGTTTCTTCTTCAAGCTTTTTAGTCTTGGCGACTTCTTATAACTTTTCCTCTTTGCTTTTAATGGCTCTTCAGGACTTGAATGAACGTCTATATCGCTTAGCCCGAGTGCTAGAGCAGTGCTTAGAAAGCCAAGGAAAATTTAGACCTAACGATTCAGCAGAGTTGGTTGAGGAAATGCGACAAAAAGCACTTAATAATGTTAAAATTGCTTGCGTAAATATTGCTGACGATGAGATTAATTTAATTTAGCGCTTAAATTTGTTTGACGAGAGGCAGTCAAAAGCATATAATCCGCCCTCTTGATTTTAATAAGCTATATAAATTGGTAGTAACATTATGAAAACATTCTCAGCAAAAACACATGAAGTAAAACGCGATTGGTTTGTGATTGACGCATCTGATCTTGTTTTAGGTCGCTTAGCTAGTGCATGTGCACACCGCTTACGCGGTAAACATAAAACAATTTACACGCCTCACGTTGATACAGGTGATTATATTGTTGTTATTAATGCTGACAAATTACGCGTAACAGGTGCGAAAGCAACTGATAAAGAATACCATACTCACTCAGGCTACCCTGGTGGGATTTCAACAACAACATTTAGCAAAATGCAAGACCGCTTTCCTGGTCGTGCATTAGAAAAAGCTGTTAAAGGTATGTTGCCAAAAGGCCCTTTGGGTTATGCAATGATTAAAAAATTAAAAGTTTTTGCTGGTGACCAGCATGACCATGCTGCACAACAACCGCAAGCATTGACTCTCTAAGGTAAAAGAAGATGATTGGTAAATATAATTACGGTACAGGACGTCGCAAAAGCTCAGTAGCGCGCGTTTTCTTAAAATCAGGTAAAGGCAATATCATCGTTAATGATAAGCCTGTTGATGAGTATTTCTCACGTGAAACATCACGTATGATTTTACGTCAGCCTTTAACATTAACTGAAAACCTTGAAAGCTTTGATATTAAAATCAACGTAATCGGTGGTGGTGAGTCTGGTCAAGCCGGTGCAGTTCGTCACGGCATTACACGTGCATTGATTGACTTTGATGCAGCGTTAAAGCCTGGCCTTTCTAAAGCGGGCTATGTAACACGTGATGCACGTGAAGTAGAGCGTAAAAAAGTTGGCTTCCGCAAAGCGCGTCGCCGTAAGCAGTTCTCTAAACGCTAGAGTTCACGTATTCTCAGTATTGGGAATATGCTTATTGAAAAAGGTCGCTAACGCGGCCTTTTTTGTTTCAGGTATACTAATAATAATTCTTTGGATAGTTCTGTTATGTCAAATCAAAAGCTAAAAGTCGGTATTGTAGGCGGCACTGGGTATACTGGTGCTGAGTTGTTACGCCTGCTTGCACCGCATTTGTCCGTAGAGATTGTTGCAGTGACTTCACGTGGTGAAGCAGGCTTGCCCGTGGCTGATATGTTTCCTAGCTTGCGGGGTTATGTTGATGTTTCTTTTACTGATCCTGAAACGGTAGACCTGACTATTTGTGATGTTGTTTTCTTTGCAACGCCGCATGGTGTGGCCATGGGACAAGCGCCTGCATTATTAGCTGCCAACACTAAAGTGATTGATTTGGCTGCTGATTTTAGATTACAAGATACGGCAGTATTTGAAGAGTGGTACAACATGCCACATAGCTGTCCTGATCTATTGGAAGAGGCAGTATACGGAATTCCTGAACTGAATAGAGCGGATATTAAAGCAGCTAATGTGGTTGGCAATCCAGGCTGTTATCCAACAACTGTGTTGTTGGGTTTGGCGCCATTATTAGAACAAGGGCTGATTGATTTTTCAGCACCCATTATTGCTGATGCAAAGTCAGGCGTTTCGGGTGCAGGTAGAAAAGCATTAATTGCTACATTGTATTCTGAAGCCAGCGATAATATGAAAGCCTATGGCCTTTCTGGACACAGGCACCATCCTGAAATTGATGCACAGCTTAAACAATTAGCTGAGAGCGACTTGCAGTTTATTTTTGTGCCGCACTTAGTGCCAATGATTCGGGGAATGCTGTCGACGCTCTATGTTAAATTGACCGCCAATACCAAAAATGTAGATTTGCAGGCTTTATATGAGCAGCATTATGCAAAAGAATATTTTGTTGATGTGCTATCAAAAGGGCAATTGCCTGAAACAAGGTCTGTTCGAGGGTCCAATCATCTGCGGATTGCGTTACAGCAACAAGCAAGCGATTATTTAACGATAGTTGTTGTGCAAGATAATTTGGTCAAAGGTGCGGCAGGGCAGGCGGTACAAAATATGAATGTGATGTTTGGGCTTGAGGAGCATACGGGCCTAGACGTTGTTCCATTAATGCCTTAATGAACTTGATTGTATGAAAAAATTTCAAAGCAGAGTACGAAATCATTATGGCTATACTGCTAGGCGTGTTGCGGTCAAAGCTGACAGGCCGTGGTATTATCGACTGGTTGTTGCGATTTTATGTGTTGGGTTGGGCTTTGGTTTGTCCTATTTCATGATGAGCAACAGTGATTATGAAAAAATTGTTAGTCAATTAGTAGAAATGCAGCATCAAAATAAAATGCTTGAGTTCAAGTTGGTAGAGGCTCAACGTGAGTTGCAAATAGAGTTGGCAACCAATAATAAACTTGCTAAAGACCTTGCTAAAGTACAAGATGTGAATCTCAAGGCAAAAGAGGATTTGTTATTTTATAAAAAGATGACGAACAAATAGCTCAGTTTAGAGTAAGGTGAAAATTGAAATGATGTTTAAAAAAGTGAATAAAATAGATAGCCGTATCGACACTTTGGTTGGTACAGATACTGTCCTTACTGGGGATTTGACATTTAGTGGTGGTTTGCGAGTTGATGGCACTATTCGTGGGAATGTACACGAACAAGCCGGGTCGCAAGGCACGATTATCTTGGGTGAGAATGGCCGCATAGAAGGTGCGGTAGGTGCCACAAAAATTGTATTAATTGGTGGTACGGTTGTAGGACAGGTTAAAGCGGGGCAATTTATTGAGTTGCAAGCTAAAGCACGCATTAAAGGTGACCTGCATTACACATCATTAGAAATGCATATGGGTTCAGTGATTGATGGAAAGTTGGTCCACAGTGAAAAGAGTGAAGCCAATGAAACTGACGAGCCAATTTAAGGTCTTATAAATTAGAATAAGTGAATTCAAGGAGTCGAGATGAGTACAGCAATTGATTTAGCAGAGGTGGAAATACCAGCACCACCAGCACCATTAATCTTTACGGATAATGCAGCCAAGAAAGTAAAAGAGTTAATCGAGGAAGAGGGCTCGGCAGATTTAAAATTACGCGTCTTTGTGAGTGGTGGCGGCTGTTCTGGTTTTCAGTATGGATTTACTTTTGAAGAGGAAGTGAATGAAGATGATACGCAGGTGGAAAAAGACACGGTAACGTTGCTAATCGACCCAATGAGTCTGCAGTATTTAATGGGAGCGGAAATTGATTACCAAGATAATCTACAAGGGTCTCAGTTTGTGATTCGCAATCCAGAAGCAAAAAGCACTTGTGGCTGTGGCTCATCCTTTTCTGTTTAGCTAGTTTTTGGTAGCTAACATTTGCTGTGTGAACGATTCACAGCATCGTTAAAGTAGTATAGTGTTATTAACTGCATCCAAATCGGATGCAGTTTTGTTTGTGCCTCAATTATAGGCACCTGAATCTTAGAAAGAGCAATTAACCATTATGAGCAATCAACCCCAAAAAGAGAGCGGTAAACATCAAGACGGTGTGATTTACGCGCCATGGGAAAGAAGGTTTAGAAAGGTATTGACGCCTTTTGATGAGTTTGTACACGGGCAAACCACGAGTGGGCTCCTGCTTATGGGGAGTGCAGTGGTTGCTTTGATTATGGCGAATAGCTTTTTCTATGAGACTTATTCACATATTTTGCATACATTGGTTGGTCTTAATATTGGCAAGTGGAAGTTAGAAATGAGCCTGCATCATTGGGTTAATGATGCCTTGATGGCTTTATTCTTTTTTTTGGTCGGGATGGAGCTCAAGCGTGAAATTATGGTGGGGGAGTTATCTGATTTGAAAAAAGCCGCTTTACCAATTATTGCCGCGATTGGCGGCATGATTGTTCCAGCATTGTTGTTTTTTTCTTTCAACCAAGAGGGTGACGCAAGCCGTGGTTGGGGTATTCCCATGGCCACTGATATTGCATTTGCGGTAGGTGCTTTAGTACTGCTGGGTAATAAAGTACCTAAAACCCTAGTCACTTTTTTAGTGGCGCTGGCAATTGTAGATGACCTAGGTGCTGTATTGGTTATCGCACTTTTTTATACAAAAGAGTTGATACCAATGTGGATCGGCATTGCCGCTCTGTTTGTTGGTATGTTGATGCTTTTCAATACTATCGGTATTCGCAAATTAACACCCTACTTCCTTGTCGCAGTGCTGCTTTGGTATGCGTTATTACAGTCTGGCGTACATGCAACAATTGCGGGTGTTTTGGGTGCATTTTCTGTTCCAGCGAGACCTAAGTACGACCCCGGATTGTTTGCTAGTAGACTCAAAGAATTGATGGAAAAATTCAAAACAGGCCTAGATTCAGGAAAGAACATTTTGACTAACAATCAGCTACAAGCGGTTGTCCAGTCGTTGGAAACCGATGTTAATTATGTACAAACACCATTACAAAGTTTGGAACACCATTGGCATGTGCCAGTTGCCTTTTTTGTGATTCCTATTTTTGCCTTGTTTAATGCAGGGGTGCCTTTACAGTTCGAATCATGGTATGCCGTGCTAACCAACCCTATTGTGCTTGGTGTTAGTGTGGGTTTAGTTGTTGGGAAATTTATTGGTATCGTTGGCGCTTGTTGGATTTTTCTGAAGCTTGGTTTAACGCAGTTACCGACGGGGGTTAAGTTTAGCCAATTAGCTGGTGTCGCATTATTGGCGGGTATTGGTTTCACTATGTCTATATTTGTTGCGGAGCTTGCCTATGCATCGACACACCCAGATTTCTTAGTCATGGCAAAAGTGGGTATTTTATCGGCGTCTGTACTGGCTGGAATATTGGGTTATGTCTGGTTGTGGTTCGTATCAAAGCAAGCAACGTAATCACCCCTTTGGCGATTGTTTTTTTGTGGAAAGAACTAACAGCTAGAAATTTTTCAGTTGCCTTGTGGCTCCTGAAAATTTCTTAGCGGATAGAGGCTGAATTATTTGCGCTCATCTATCGGCACAAAATCACGTTTAGCTTCGCCGGTATAAAGCTGTCTTGGGCGGCCAATTTTATTTGAAGAGTCTGTATGCATTTCATTCCATTGCGCGATCCAGCCAGCGGTACGTGCTAGTGCAAATATCGCGGTAAACATGGAGTTTGGAATGCCCATTGCACGCATCACAATGCCGCTATAGAAATCGACATTTGGGTATAGCTTGCGTTTGACGAAGTATTCATCCTCTAAAGCAATTTTTTCTAACCTCATTGCAAGTTTAAACATTGGATCATCATGTAGACCTAGCTCGTTAAGTACTTCGTGGCAAGTTTTACGCATGATGGCTGCACGCGGATCCATATTACGGTATACGCGGTGACCAAAGCCCATCAGGCGGAAGCTGTCATTTTTATCTTTTGCACGAGCAATGTATTCATCAATGCAGCTTACATCACCAATTTCATCTAACATTTTTAATGTAGCTTCATTAGCGCCGCCATGTGCCGGGCCCCAAAGTGAAGCAATACCTGCGGCGATACAGGCGAAAGGGTTGGCGCCACTAGAGCCAACTAAACGCACGGTTGATGTAGATGCATTTTGTTCATGGTCTGCATGCAAAATAAGAATACGCTCAAAAGCTTTAGCTAATATTGGGCTGACTACATACTCTTCACATGGTGTTGCAAACATCATGTATAAAAAGTTTTCGGCATAACTTAATTTGTTTTGTGGGTATACAAAAGGTTGGCCTATTGTGTATTTGTAACTCCATGCTGCAATGGTCGGTGCTTTAGCTAGCAAGCGAAGGGCAGCGATTTCACGTAATTTTGGGTCTGTTACATTGGTCTGCTCTGGATAGAATGCTGCCATTGCACCAACAACTGACACGATCACGGCCATTGGGTGTGCATCACGTCTAAAGCCTCTAAATACATTCAACATTTGGTCATGTAACATGGTGTGGCGTTCTATTGCAAGACTGAAATTCTTTTTCTCTTTAGCATTAGGTAGGTCACCTTTAATTAGCAGGTGGGCAACCTCTAGGAAGTTAGCATTTTCCGCCAGCTGCTCGATTGGATAACCACGATGGTAGAGATTGCCTTCTTCACCATTAATAAAGGTAATATCAGAGCTGCAAGAAGCGGTTGATAGAAAGCCAGGATCGTATGTATAAATGCCATGCTTGCCCAGTTTTCGAATGTCAATTACATCATTGCCTAATGTTCCAGACAGAACTGGTAGTTCTACAGGCGCTCTGTCATTGTCGAAGCTGATGGTTACTTTAGTTGGTTTTGTTGCCATGTAATACTCTTAAATTTTGTTTGATTGTGAATATTATACTCAACCCTTATAACAAAGTTGAGTAAAAATAGAATTTAACGGGTTAAGCGAGGTGGATAGCGCCAAGTATGCGTAGACCATTTGCGCCTGTGGCAGCAGGAAGGTTGCCAGGGCGGTGCGTGATGGTTTGTTTAGCAAGCCATGCAAAGGCGGCTGCTTCAACCCAGTCGGCATTGACGCCAAGATCATCAGTGAGCGCCATGGTGGTACTACCTAAACGTTGTTTTAAACAAGCTAGTAGGAGCTGGTTGTGTACGCCACCGCCACATACGTATACTTCATTGACTTCAGGACAATGTTGCATGAGGTGTTGGTATACTGTGGTCACGGTGAGTTCGAGTAAGGTGCGCGCAATATCTGCATCGCTAATATTGGATTTGGCAATATGCTGTGACAACCAAGCTTCATTAAATAAATCGCGCCCGGTACTTTTGGGTGGGGGTAAAGAGAAGTAAGGGTCGCTTAGCATTGTTTTTAACAGGTCAGCTTGCACAGTGCCTGTACTAGACCACGCACCATCCTCATCATAGCTTTTTCCGAGTTTCAGTTTTACCCAATGATCTAACAGCATATTGCCTGGGCCAGAGTCGAATCCCATCACGTCACCCGATGAGTTTAAGTAGCTGATATTGGCAATGCCGCCGATATTCACGATGGCGCGGCTTTTGTCTTTGCTTGCAAAAGCGGACTGATGAAAGGCTGGTACTAATGGAGCACCTTGCCCACCAGCTGCAATATCACGACTGCGGAAGTCACCTACAACGGTGATGTTGGTGAGCTCAGCCAGTAGCGAGTTATTACCTAATTGAATGGTGTAGCCAATGCTGCCATTCAATGTCGGTTGATGGCGTATGGTTTGTCCGTGGCAACCAATCGCTCTTATTTGATTAGGTTTGAGATTGTTTTGTTCAAGCAGGGCGTTAACGGCCTCCGCATAGTAAGAGGCTAATTGGTTGGCCATTAATGCTGATTGTTCTAATTCATTTTTTGATGGAAAATGCAGCGCTAATAAGGATTCTTTGGTGTTAGCTGCGTAGGCTTGAAAATGTGTTGCGACTACTGAGCACCGATGTTCGGTAATTTCAGTAAGTGCCACATCAATGCCATCTAAACTGCTACCAGACATTACGCCAATATAAAATAGCGTATTCGACATGGATTATTGGCTAGCAACCATCGTATTGTGGCTCAACATTTTCAGTTTTTCCATGTAGTTTGATACGGCTACTTTAAACTCTCGTTTATATTTTTCTTCAAGTGGAATGCCTTTTGGTAGCTTTACTGTCATTGGGTCGTGATGAACGCCTTTGAGTAGAAACTCATAGTGTAAGTGAGGGCCTGTTGCTAGCCCTGACATCCCTACATAGCCAATAATATCGCCTTGTTCTACTGTTTGGCCCTTACGCAAATCTTTTGTAAAACGAGATAAATGCCCATATAAGGTTTGCATTTGATTGCGGTGTTGCAGGATGATGACGTTGCCGTAACCACCTTTTCGGCCTTTGAATTTCACTACGCCACCGCCTGATGCCTTAATCCGAGTGCCTTTGCGCGCAGCTAAATCAACGCCTTTATGAGCTCTTACACGATGTAAGACCGGATGGTAACGGCCACGGCTAAATGATGAGCTTACACGTGTAAACTCAAGTGGAGAGCGTAGAAAAGACTTATGTAAGCTTTTGCCTTCAGGTGTGTAGTAAGCATACTTGCTGCCCGCTTTTCCAAAGTGGACAGCACGGTGTACTTTTTTGCGATTAACAACTTCGACAGCAAGAATGTCACCTACACCCATCATGTCCCCATTATGGTAAAAGCCTTCGTAAACAACATTGATCGTGTCACCTGGACGCAGGTCTTCATTAAAGTCGATCTCGCTAGAGAAAATGTCGGCGATTTTTAATGCGATGCGGTCAGGGACATCTGCCTCATCAGTTGCGCCAAACAGAGAGCTTTTAATTGTCAATGACAAAAAGACTTCACGCTTTATTAACGCAGGGTTTTGAGTATTTACTTTAAAACCATCGGGAGTTAATTTGGCAACCAAGCGCTGATGGTCTGGTAGCTCGTAGGCCAAATAAAGCAGCTTCCCATTGGCGTCTATTTTAGCGTCAATGTTTCGGCCTGGGATTAAATGAGTATTGAGCACACTGGTCTCAGGGTTGTAAATAAAAAACTTCAACGCAGCTTTGTCACGTATTGTCATGCGGTTAAATATCACATTCAGCGTGTCGCGCGCACGCACCTCGCCCGTCTGCCAAAAAGTCTCATCAGGATTTTTTTGGGGGTTGATAGATGGCAAAACAATGTCGTTAATAATCGTTCGGACTGGCAGATAACCAGCTTCACTATCTACTGCAGTGCTCAGTGTGGCAATTAAAATGGTAAGGGGCAACAAAAAAGCCACAAATAACCAGTGTAATTTCACCTTGCTGGCAGCCAATAAATAGTTTTGCGTTAGAATGTATCGTTTAGCAAGTCGGTATTTTTCAAAGAACATATATTAAGAAGACCATTTAAGTGCTTGAATAAAAAATGTATCTTATCAGAAAATTAGCATCATGAAAAAGTTACATTTGGGTTAAAAGTACATTCTTTACTAGAAAATTTTAGGAAATATAGTGAATACGGACATCGAACAATCATTAGCCATTATTAAACGCGGCGCAGACGAACTGTTAATAGAGGCGGAACTTATTGAAAAGATCAAAAAAGGTAAGCCGCTGAGAATTAAAGCTGGTTTTGACCCGACTGCCCCAGACCTGCATTTAGGGCATACGGTGCTGATTAATAAGCTGCGCCAGCTGCAAGACTTGGGGCATCACATCTTGTTTTTAATTGGTGATTTTACTGGGATGATTGGCGACCCTACAGGTAAAAGTGCGACACGCCCACCGTTGACACCTGAGCAAGTGCAAGAAAATGCTAAATCCTATGCTGAGCAAGTGTTCAAAATACTTGATAAAGAAAAAACGGAAATTGTGTTTAACTCACATTGGCTCACTAATTTGGGTGCTGCTGGCATGTTAAAGCTCGCATCCAGCCTGACTGTTGCGCGGATGTTAGAGCGCGATGATTTTTCTAAACGCTTTAAAGGTAATCAGCCAATTGCGATTCACGAATTTATATATCCTTTATTGCAAGGTTACGACTCTGTTGCGCTAAAAGCGGATTTGGAGCTGGGTGGAACTGATCAGAAATTTAATCTACTGATGGGACGTGAATTGCAAAAGCAGGCAGGCCAGTCACAACAGTGTGTGTTGATGATGCCGTTACTTGAAGGTTTGGATGGTGTCAATAAAATGTCTAAGTCATTAGGCAATTATATTGGTGTTAATGAAGCGCCAGAAATTATCTTTGCCAAAATCATGTCGATTTCAGACGATTTGATGTGGAAATATATAGAGTTGCTTTCCTTTGAGTCGCTAGAAAACATTACTGAATGGAAGGCCCAAGTCGAAGGGGGCGCAAACCCACGTAATATTAAAGTTGGATTTGCACAAGAAATTGTCGCCCGCTTTCATAGCCAAGCGGATGCAGAAAAAGCATTAAGTGATTTTCAGACGCGAGCTAAAGGCGGTATCCCTGATGATGTACCTGAGGTGGCTTTGGTGATTGAAGGTGAGAGTGTCGGTATTGCACAGCTGCTTAAAATGGCTGGCTTGGTAGAAAGCACCAGTGAGGCCATGCGCACCATCAAGCAAGGCGGTGTCAAAATTGATAGTGTGAAAGTGGAAGATAAAAATTTGCAAATTAACAAGGGTGCCACTTTGGTGGCGCAAGTTGGTAAGCGTAAATTTGCCAAGATTAGCATTGAGTAAGTAGATGCCTTATATGGGTTGCGTACTGGTGGGGAGAGGCTAATGTCAAAAATAACCGCTTTTGTTAAATACTATCCCTATGTCTGTTTATTAGCGGCTCAACTACTGAGTATTATTTTTTATGGGTTTATGCTGATTCAGCGCATAGTCGCTTAATCTTTAGTTGCTTTGGTTTGGGAGTGCCATTATTGGCATTGCTCGTTGTTGTGCGTTCGCCTGCGGCTACATGGGTGGCGATTATACTCGTAGTGCCACCCATTTAATAATGCTTGTCGCGGGCCTTGCCGAGCACAGTCATTTGTTGCTATGGGCACATAGGTTGGAAAGCATTATGTGCTTTTATGCAGCAACTGCACTCATTATGTATAGTGATGGTGTTGTGAACTTGGACGAGTTGTTTGCTGTGGGGGGCTTTACGTTTTGCATTGACTTATTCTGTTTGTCAACAAATTCACTCACAAAGTCTAACGGTGCTAATTGATTCTGATGCGAATCGCGCATGGATGGAGTTGCTCTTCATGAGCTTTTCTATTCAATCAGGGACGGGCATGGCCGATGTAATGCCGGTTGCTAAAGAAGTGCGTGTGCTCGGCATCTTTCAGATGTTTAGTGCCGTGATGTTTTTAGCGGTTGTTGTATCTAGATTGGCCGCGTTAACCTTAAAGGGTAAGTAGCACGACTTAACATCTTTATATCTCTGTGTTATTTGCGGCAGGTCAAAGCTTGAGATGTAAACAAGGTATAAAGTTGTATATTGTTTACATATATTTAGAGTGGAGTGAATGATGATTAAAGGCTGCCAAAGAGCTGCTAAAGACATTTCTAGCGCGCTAGCGACATTGCGGTAATATGTTCCGGATGTACTCAAAGGTTTTTCTGATTTAGGTAAGGCTGCTACTAATGGCGGCGAGATAGATAAAAAAGATTTGGTTGCGCTCGAACTAGGCGTTGCAGCTAGGTGTGATGGATGCATTGGCTATCACACGCATGCGTTGGGTAGGCTGGGAGCGACAAAGCAGGACGTAGCAGAAGTGCTTGGTATGGCTGTGTATATAGGTAGGGGTGGCCCTTCGCTTGTGTATGCAGCTGAGGCGATTGCTGCATTTGAGCAGTTGGAAGCAAAAGCTCGCCAATAAATGGGTTTAATATCAAGGCTGGTGCTTTAAAGCAAAGCATGCAAACCTAAGAATGCTGATGAAGTTTCAAGCTAATTGTAATTAATTTGTAATATATCCAAATACCACTTGACCTATTCTCCAGCCACGGTAGAATGCGGCCTCGCTTGAGACATTTCAAACAAAGCGCAACAAGAAATACAGCATTAAGAATTACTTTTAAGAAACTTTAAATTAACTCTTGACTGGCTCCAAAAGCCCTGTACAATGCGCACCTCGTTAACGCAAAGCGTGCAACGATTAAGCCGAAAGGCACTGTTCTTTAACAATCAGAATGACTGATAAGTGTGGGTGTTTGTGATTGAGTCATAAGCATTGAACTTAGGTTCAATGTAACTCAAGATATAAATGCTTACACTTAAATTTATGACAAGTATGTAATAACTCATTAATTAATTTATTAATTAATGTAGTACAAGACACACCTTGGAAATGAATTTGAGTTCTTATAGAGAGTAATCTTTATGAGATATATAAAGCAAAGCGAAATACCACCTCGAAAGAGGAATAAGTAATAGTCAAAAATTAAACTGAAGAGTTTGATCATGGCTCAGATTGAACGCTGGCGGAATGCTTTACACATGCAAGTCGAACGATGAAGCTTAGCTTGCTAGGTGAATTAGTGGCGGACGGGTGAGTAATATATCGGAACGTGTCCATTAATGGGGGATAACTAGTCGAAAGGCTGGCTAATACCGCATACGCCCTGAGGGGGAAAGCTAGGGATTCTTCGGAACCTGGCGTTAATGGAGCGGCCGATACCTGATTAGCTAGTTGGTGGGGTAAAGGCCTACCAAGGCAACGATCAGTAGCTGGTCTGAGAGGACGACCAGCCACACTGGGACTGAGACACGGCCCAGACTCCTACGGGAGGCAGCAGTGGGGAATTTTGGACAATGGGGGAAACCCTGATCCAGCCATTCCGCGTGAGTGAAGAAGGCCTTCGGGTTGTAAAGCTCTTTCGCAAGGGAAGAAACGATATAGGTTAATAGCTTATGTTAATGACGGTACCTTGACAAGAAGCACCGGCTAACTACGTGCCAGCAGCCGCGGTAATACGTAGGGTGCAAGCGTTAATCGGAATTACTGGGCGTAAAGCGTGCGCAGGCTGTTTTGTAAGTCAGATGTGAAATCCCCGAGCTCAACTTGGGAACTGCGTTTGAAACTACAAGACTAGAATAGGTCAGAGGGGGGTAGAATTCCATGTGTAGCAGTGAAATGCGTAGAGATGTGGAGGAATACCAATGGCGAAGGCAGCCCCCTGGGATCATATTGACGCTCATGCACGAAAGCGTGGGGAGCAAACAGGATTAGATACCCTGGTAGTCCACGCCCTAAACGATGTCAACTAGTTGTTGGTGGAGTAAAATCCATGAGTAACGTAGCTAACGCGTGAAGTTGACCGCCTGGGGAGTACGGTCGCAAGATTAAAACTCAAATGAATTGACGGGGGCCCGCACAAGCGGTGGATTATGTGGATTAATTCGATGCAACGCGAAAAACCTTACCTGGCCTTGACATGTACGGAACTTTCCAGAGATGGATTGGTGCCTTCGGGAACCGTAACACAGGTGCTGCATGGCTGTCGTCAGCTCGTGTCGTGAGATGTTGGGTTAAGTCCCGCAACGAGCGCAACCCTTGCCAATAATTGCCATCATTTAGTTGGGCACTTTATTGGGACTGCCGGTGACAAACCGGAGGAAGGTGGGGATGACGTCAAGTCCTCATGGCCCTTATGGCCAGGGCTTCACACGTAATACAATGGTCGGTACAGAGGGTCGCCAACCCGCGAGGGGGAGCAAATCCCAGAAAGCCGATCGTAGTCCGGATTGTTCTCTGCAACTCGAGAGCATGAAGTCGGAATCGCTAGTAATCGCGGATCAGAATGTCGCGGTGAATACGTTCCCGGGCCTTGTACACACCGCCCGTCACACCATGGGAGTGGGTTTTACCAGAAGTAGGTAGTCTAACCTTCGGGGGGACGCTTACCACGGTAGTATTCATGACTGGGGTGAAGTCGTAACAAGGTAGCCGTATCGGAAGGTGCGGCTGGATCACCTCCTTTCTAGAGACATTGTCTCGATTGCAAGCATTCACACTTATCAGTCGTTCGGTATTAAGCAGTATCAAAGATTGGCCAACATTAGCGGCGACGCTAATTGAACCTTTAATTAGGGTCTGTAGCTCAGCTGGTTAGAGCACCGTGTTGATAACGCGGGGGTCGATGGTTCGAGTCCATCCAGACCCACCAGATATCACCTTACAGGGGGATTAGCTCAGCTGGGAGAGCACCTGCTTTGCAAGCAGGGGGTCAGCGGTTCGATCCCGCTATCCTCCACCAACCACACATTGTGTGGATCTTTGATAAGCAACAAAACCTAGAAGCAAGTCTTGTGTTTAGCGTGATTTATATATACAGCTTAATACAGCATTTGCTTCTAGCTTTTTAGCTAGGCTGTTCTTTAACAAAATGGAAGAAGTAAAGATGAATACACAAGTTGTGATGACTTGATGTGTTCGTAATGGGCAATATTGTTCTTAGTCGGACAATATTGATTGATTGCAAAATCGAAAATCATTTCACTTTGTTGGATTTGGTTAAACGTAAGTTTGACTGAAGACAATTGAAGTTGAAATAAACAAACCAGTCATTATTTGTAATTTAAATAATGATGAAGTTGCTTTAGAAAACCTATAGCTGGTGTCTCATGCACCACGAAATTTGAATTTAAAAAGGGTTCAGGTTTTAACGTTATAGGGTCAAGTGAATAAGTGCATATGGTGAATGCCTTGGCGATTACAGGCGATGAAGGACGTGATAATCTGCGAAAAGTTTCGGGGAGCTGATAAATAAGCTTTGATCCGGAAATATCCGAATGGGGAAACCCACCCGCAAGGGTAACCGCTCCTGAATATATAGGGAGATGGTGGCAAACCCGGTGAACTGAAACATCTAAGTAACCGGAGGAAAAGAAATCAACCGAGATTCCGTAAGTAGTGGCGAGCGAACACGGAACAGCCTGTTATTTTTAGCATGTTCGATAGTAGAACGGAATGGAAAGTCCGGCCATAGAGGGTGATAGCCCCTTATACGAAATCCAGCGTGTGGAACTAAGATAACGACAAGTAGGGCGGGGCACGAGAAACCTTGTCTGAACATGGGGGGACCATCCTCCAAGGCTAAATACTCGTAATCGACCGATAGTGAACTAGTACCGTGAGGGAAAGGCGAAAAGAACCCCGGGAGGGGAGTGAAATAGATCCTGAAACCGTATGCATACAAACAGTGGGAGCGGACTTGTTCCGTGACTGCGTACCTTTTGTATAATGGGTCAGCGACTTACATTCAGTAGCAAGCTTAACCGATAGGGGAGGCGTAGCGAAAGCGAGTCCGAATAGGGCGTTTAGTTGCTGGGTGTAGACCCGAAACCAAGTGATCTATCCATGGCCAGGTTGAAGGTGCCGTAACAGGTACTGGAGGACCGAACCCACTAATGTTGAAAAATTAGGGGATGAGCTGTGGATAGGGGTGAAAGGCTAATCAAACTTGGAGATAGCTGGTTCTCTCCGAAAACTATTTAGGTAGTGCCTCGTATATCATTCTCGGGGGTAGAGCACTGTTATGGCTAGGGGGTACATACGTACTTACCAAACCATTGCAAACTCCGAATACCGAGAAATGCAATTACGGGAGACAGACTGCGGGTGCTAACGTCCGTAGTCAAGAGGGAAACAACCCAGACCGACAGCTAAGGTCCCAAATGACGTGCTAAGTGGAAAACGAAGTGGGAAGGCACAGACAGCCAGGAGGTTGGCTTAGAAGCAGCCATCCTTTAAAGAAAGCGTAATAGCTCACTGGTCGAGTCGTCCTGCGCGGAAGATGTAACGGGGCTAAGCACGTAACCGAAGCTTCGGATGCATAATTTATTATGCATGGTAGGAGAGCGTTCTGTAGGCCTGCGAAGGTGTTCTGTGAGGGATGCTGGAGGTATCAGAAGTGCGAATGCTGACATGAGTAGCGATAAAGGGGGTGAAAAGCCCCCTCGCCGAAAGCCCAAGGTTTCCTGCGCAACGTTCATCGGCGCAGGGTGAGTCGGCCCCTAAGGCGAGGCAGAGATGCGTAGTCGATGGGAAATAGGTTAATATTCCTATACTTTAATATAATGCGATGTGGGGACGGAGAAGGTTAGATCAGCCGGGTGTTGGATGTCCCGGTTCAAGCGTGTAGGTTGGTTCTTTAGGCAAATCCGGAGAGCTAAGACCGAGACGTGATAACGAGTGTACTTTGTACATGAAGTGATTGATACCATGCTTCCAAGAAAAGCCACTAAGCTTCAGTTATATTAAAACCGTACCGCAAACCGACACAGGTGGGCAGGATGAGAATTCTAAGGCGCTTGAGAGAACTCTAGAGAAGGAACTCGGCAAAATAACACCGTAACTTCGGGAGAAGGTGTGCCCCGGTAGTGTGTAGCGATTTACTCGTGAAGCATGATGGGGTTGCAGTGAAAAGGTGGCTGCGACTGTTTAATAAAAACATAGCACTGTGCTAACACGAAAGTGGACGTATACGGTGTGACGCCTGCCCGGTGCTGGAAGATTAAATGATGGGGTGCAAGCTCTTGATTGAAGTCCCAGTAAACGGCGGCCGTAACTATAACGGTCCTAAGGTAGCGAAATTCCTTGTCGGGTAAGTTCCGACCCGCACGAATGGCGTAACGATGGCCACACTGTCTCCTCTAGGGACTCAGCGAAGTTGAAGTGGTTGTGAAGATGCAATCTACCCGCGGCTAGACGGAAAGACCCCATGAACCTTTACTGTAGCTTTACATTGGACTTTGATAACATCTGTGTAGGATAGGTGGGAGACGTTGAAATAGGGACGCTAGTTCTTATGGAGTCACCCTTGAAATACCACCCTGGTGTTGTTGAGGTTCTAACCTTGGTCCATTATCTGGATCGGGGACCGTGTATGGTGGGCAGTTTGACTGGGGCGGTCTCCTCCCAAAGAGTAACGGAGGAGTGCGAAGGTAACCTAGGTACGGTCGGAAATCGTACTGATAGTGCAATGGCATAAGGTTGCTTGACTGCGAGACGGACAGGTCGAGCAGGTGCGAAAGCAGGTCATAGTGATCCGGTGGTTCTGTATGGAAGGGCCATCGCTCAACGGATAAAAGGTACTCTGGGGATAACAGGCTGATTCCTCCCAAGAGTTCATATCGACGGGGGAGTTTGGCACCTCGATGTCGGCTCATCACATCCTGGGGCTGTAGCCGGTCCCAAGGGTATGGCTGTTCGCCATTTAAAGTGGTACGTGAGCTGGGTTTAAAACGTCGTGAGACAGTTTGGTCCCTATCTGCCGTGGGCGCTGGAAATTTGAAGGGACCTGCTCCTAGTACGAGAGGACCGGAGTGGACGCATCTCTGGTGAACCGGTTATCACGCCAGTGGTATCGCCGGGTAGCTAAATGCGGAAGAGATAAACGCTGAAAGCATCTAAGCGTGAAACTCGCCTTGAGATGAGATTTCCCTGGGGGTTTAACCCCCCTAAAGAGTCGTTCGAGACCAGGACGTTGATAGGTCAGGTGTGGAAGTGCTGTAAGGCATGAAGCTAACTGATACTAATTGCTCGTGAGGCTTGATCCTATAACCTTAAGACTTGAAGATACTTGTTATCTTGAATAATTTGGTTGGTTCTAAAGTAAGAAATTCGTAATACACAATCAAAACCATTAAATCTTTACTTCTTCCAATTTGTTAAAGGCTGTTTTTTTAAAAACAGCGTAACATTACCGTTTATGCTTGGTGGCAATAGCGGTTTGGACCCACCTCTTCCCATCTCGAACAGAGCCGTGAAACGAACCTGCGCCAATGATAGTATGCTTTTTGCATGCGAAAGTAGGTCACTGCCAAGCTATTTATTTATCTATTAAAGCTCCGTTTGGAGCTTTTTTAGTTTGTGCTGTTGCATTTCTGAGTGCTGTTAGTGTGTTTAGGCGTTATAAATGAGTTGGGTGCATTTCAATTCACTGAATTTATTGATATAATTATGCGTTGTTTAGGGGCTGTATGCCCTTTTTTTATTTCCGCGACAATCGTGGAGGTGAACTTTAAGGATGGTTTGTGCAAGATTTAGCAGGTTTGATTGATAAAACAGTAATGCAGCTTGGATTTGAGTTGGTAGACCTCGAGATGTCTAATCGAGGAAAATTGTTACGTGTGTTTATTGATAAGCTCAATCCAAAAGATATTAAAGACAGTGTTGTTATTGAAGATTGTGTATTGGTCAGCAATCAGCTAGGTAGCGTATTAACTGTTGAGCACGAGATTGACTATGACAGGCTAGAGGTATCCTCGGCTGGTATGGATCGTGTGATTAGGAAAGAACAAGATTTTATTAGGTTTTTAGGTGAGCGCGCGCAGGTTAAATTACGTGCCCCAGTGATTGTTGAAGGCAAAGAGCCAAGAAAGAATTTTGTTGGCATTTTGCGTGGATTTGAAGATGGGATAATTCTACTTGAGTGTGATGGTGTGGTTGAATCATTACCGCTAAAGAGTGTTGATAAAGCACGTTTAAGCCCACAGTTTTAATTTATTTAAGTTTTAATGGTTGCATTTGGATCATTAAGTAATTATTTTTAGTTCGGAGAGAAGCGATGAGTCGTGATATTTTATTATTAGTAGATGCTTTAGCACACGAGAAAAATGTGAGCGAAGAGATTGTGTTTACTGCCTTGGAATTGGCTTTAGCTTCGGCGACTAAGAAAAATCATGATGATAATACTGATATTCGTGTTTCGATTGATCGTGAAACAGGTGAGTACGAAACATTTAGAAGATGGCAGTATGTTGAGTATGATTTATTAGAAAGTTCAGACTTTCAATTTGACGAAGAAGATGAGCGTGCAAAGGGCCGTCAAATTGGCGACTACTATGAGGAGCCGTTAGATTCAATTGAGTTCGGACGTATTGGTGCACAAGCAGCGAAGCAAGTTATTATGCAAAAGGTGCGTGAAGCTGAGCGTGAGCAAATCTTAGAAGATTTCTTAGCTCGTGATGAAACCATGGTTACTGGCGTGATTAAACGTATGGAAAAAGGTAACGCGCTGATTGAAGTGGGTCGCCTTGAGTGTGTTCTGCCGCGTGAGTCAATGATTCCAAAAGAGAATCTACGCGTTGGTGATCGTATTCGTGCTAATTTATCACGTATTGAACGTGGTGCGCGTGGGCCTCAGTTGATTTTGTCGCGTATCGCGCCAGATTTCTTAACACGGTTGTTTGAATTAGAAGTGCCAGAAATTGAAGAAGGCTTATTAGAGATTCGTTCAGCAGCCCGTGACCCTGGCTTGCGTTCAAAAATTGCAGTTAAAACTAATGATCAGCGTTTAGACCCTGTTGGTACTTGTGTGGGTATGCGTGGTTCACGCGTACAAGCAGTGACTGGTGAGCTTGCTGGAGAGCGTGTTGATATCGTGTTGTGGAGCATGGAGCCAGCACAGTTTGTGATAAATGCCATGGCACCAGCTGAAGTGGCCAGTATTGTTGTGAATGAAGATACGCATAGTATGGATGTGGTGGTTGATGAAGATCAGTTAGCACTAGCTATTGGTCGCAGTGGCCAAAATGTGCGACTTGCATCAGAGTTAACTGGCTGGACACTCAACATTCTGACAGTAGAAGAGGCTGAGAAGAAAACGCAAGATGAGTATGCCAATGTGAGTCAACTATTCATGGAGAAACTGGACGTTGATGAAGAAGTTGCAGAGATCTTGGTGCAAGAAGGCTTTAGCACTCTAGAAGAAATTGCTTATGTACCAATGGCTGAAATGGTTGAAATTGAAGCATTTGATGAAGATACGATTAATGAATTACGTTCACGTGCACGTGCGGCCTTATTAACGGAAGCGATTGCTAAAGAAGAAAAAGTCGACGATCCAGCTGAAGGTTTGATCAAAATGGAAGGCATGGACGATGAAACTGCTACGTTATTAGCTTCGAAAAAAGTGGTAACAATGAATGACTTGGCAGAGCTGGCCGTTGATGAGTTGGTAGAGTTAAGCGGGATGGATGAAGAGCGAGCAAAAACACTCATTATGACAGCGCGCGCACCTTGGTTTGAATAAAGCAGTGGTTTGAGTAAATCATGAATTTGAATAGATCATGACTTAAAACGATAATTTAAAGTAGTAAAAAGTAGAGAAACTGGAGCAGTAAATGGCAAAATCAACCGTTAAACAATTCGCCACAGAGCTGGGGTTACCCACCGCTTTGCTATTAGAGCAATTGAAAAGCGCGGGCGTAGATAAATCTGCTGTCGATGATCAATTAGGTGAAGCTGATAAAACAGCCTTGCTCGACTACTTGCGTAAAGAGCATGGTGCCGCGCAAGCGCCAAAAAATAAAATCACGCTGACACGTAAGCAAAATACTGAGATTAAAAAAACTGATAGTGACGGTAGAGCCCGTACGATTCAGGTTGAAGTGCGTAAAAAACGCGTATTGATACGAGAAGAAGTGAAAGAAGAGTCTGTACCAGTTAAGGTGGAAGAAGCTGAGGTGCCTGTTGCTGAAGCAGCCCCAGATCTAGTCGTTGAAACTGTGGTTGAAGCGCCTGTAGCAGAGGCTGCACCAGAGCCTGTCGTAGAAGAAGTAACGGTGCCAGTTGAGGTTGAGTCAGCTAAAGAAGTAAAGCCAAAGCCTGTTGAGGTTGCACCAGAGCTAGTTGTTAAGCGTAGAAAACAAGTGCTGACACCAGAGCAAATTGCGATTCGTGAAAAAGAAGCAGAGCGTCATGCCAAGCTGGTTGCTTTCCAGCAAGATGATTTACGTAAAAAAGAAGCGTTAAAACAGCGTCGAATCGATGAAGAGCAAAAACGTAAAGAGGCTGAAGAAGCTGCTGCAAAAGAAAAATCAAAAAAACTAAGTGAAGGTACATTGCATAAGCCAGCTGCAAAAGCAGGCGCCACAGCCGCTAAGCCAGGCGCTAGCAAAGACGCTAAAAAAGACAAAAGCAGCAATAAAGATTGGAACGATAAAGAAAACCGTAAGCGTGGCTTTAAAACACGCGGTGCACCAACAGCTAATGGTTGGCGCTCTAAAAAAGGCAAGAATAAATTATCGCAAAAACAAGAGGATGAAGAGAGCGCATTTGTTGCACCTACTGAGGCAGTGGTGCATGAGGTCTTGGTGCCAGAAACCTTGTCTGTTTCAGATTTGGCGAAGAAAATGTTTGTTAAAGCCAATGAGGTCATTAAAACTCTGATGGGTATGGGTATGATGGTAACTATCAACCAAGTGCTTGATCAAGAAACGGCGATTATTATCGTTGAAGAAATGGGCCATACTGCCATTGCAGCTGCAGATAATGACCCTGAAACATTCTTGGAAGAAGTTGAGCATGAGGATGCGGTCTTAGAGCAACGACCACCAGTGGTTACAGTGATGGGTCATGTTGACCATGGTAAAACATCGTTACTCGATTACATTCGGACCAGTAAGGTTGCTGGCGGAGAAGCCGGCGGAATTACGCAGCATATTGGTGCTTACCATGTAGAAACGCCAAACGGTATGGTGACGTTCCTAGATACACCTGGTCACGAAGCCTTTACGGCGATGCGGGCTCGTGGTGCAAAAGCGACTGACGTTGTTATTTTGGTGGTCTCTGCTGATGATGGTGTGATGCCGCAAACAAGAGAAGCGATTCACCATGCTAAGGCAGGTAATGTGCCATTGGTTGTTGCAATTAATAAAATTGATAAGCCAGGCGCTGATCCAGAGCGTGTAAAAATGGAATTGGTGGCAGAAGAAGTGGTGCCTGAAGAGTTTGGTGGCGAAGTCATGTTCCGTGAGGTGTCTGCGAAAACTGGTCAAGGCATTGATGAGTTACTTGAAGCTGTATTGCTGCAAGCTGAAGTGCTTGAATTGCAAGCGGCGAAAAACGTACCTGCTAAAGGTTTGGTTATTGAAGGACGCTTAGATAAAGGTCGCGGCCCAGTTTCTACGATACTCGTACAATCAGGGACATTGAAGCGTGGCGATATGTTACTTGCTGGTAGCACTTATGGCCGTGTTCGTGCCATGTTGGACGAAACGGGTACGGAAATTAAAGAAGCAGGACCATCGATTCCTGTTGAGGTGTTAGGTTTGTCTGATGTCCCAGCTTCTGGTGAAGAAGTGATTGTCTTGAATGATGAGCGTAAAGCGCGTGAAATCGCGATGTTCCGTCAAGGTAGGTTCCGTGATGTGAAGTTTGCGAAACAGCAGGCAGCGAAACTTGAAAACATGATGGGAAAAATGGCGGATGGCGAAGTGCAAACGCTAGGCTTGATTATTAAATCTGACGTACAAGGTTCAAATGAGGCGTTAGAAACAAGCTTACTCAAGCTAGCGACTGAAGAAGTCCGTGTGAATATTATTCACACTGGCGTTGGTGCTATTAGTGAATCTGACGTTAACTTGGCCATGGCTTCAAGTGCAGTATTGATTGGCTTTAATGTGCGTGCCGATACTGGCGCGCGTAAGTTGGTTGAAGCGAACGGCGTCGATGTACGTTACTACAATATTATTTATGAAGCAGTTGATGAAATTAAAGCGGCACTGAGTGGAATGTTGGCACCAGAGAAACGTGAAAGCATTATCGGTAGTGTCGAAATTCGTGAAGTATTCCGTATTTCTAAAATCGGCGCAGTGGCTGGTTGTTATGTGCGAGATGGCCGTATTACAAGTGAATCAAAAATCCGCGTATTACGTGACAATCTAATTATTCACACAGGTGAATTAGATTCACTGAAACGTTTTAAAGATGACGTAAAAGAAGTGAAAAACAACTTCGAATGTGGTCTATCATTGAAAGGTTATAACGACCTTGAAGTGGGCGATTTATTAGAAGTCTATGAAGTATTAGAGATTGCTCGCTCACTATAATGGCAAAAGCATTTTCAAGGTCTAGCCGAGTAGCTGAACAAATGCGCCGTGAATTAGCGGATTTGCTGCAGTTCGAAGTGAAAGACCCGCGTGTTGGCATGGTGACAGTAACTGAAGTGGAGGTGACTGGAGACATGGAGCATGCTAAGGTCTTCTATAGTGCAGCAGCAGGTACGCCAGAGTTACAAGCTGGCTTAGAAAAGTCGTCTGGCTTTTTACGCTCACAAGTGGCTAAGCGGATGTTGTTACGCAAAGTGCCTCAGCTGCACTTTCAATATGATGCTTCTGCAGACTATAGTATGAAAATGACCAAATTGATTGATGAAGCATTAGCAAATAGTCCTAAAGACGACAACGACCGTAAAGATAGTTCAGAAGACTAAGCTTTTGCAGTTCCGACGCACGAAAAGAAAAATTGATGGCATTTTATTGTTAGATAAGCCTCCTGGCTATTCTTCCAACCAGGCATTACAAAAAATAAAATGGCTATTCCAAGCCACCAAAGCTGGCCATACTGGCACCTTAGATCCACTTGCGACAGGCTTGCTTCCGATTTGCTTGGGTGAAGCAACTAAGTTTGCGCAATATGTGACCGATGCCGACAAGACCTATATTGCTAACATCAAGTTTGGTGTTCAAACCAGGACTGGCGATGCTGAAGGTGAAGTTGTTTCAACTAAGCCTGTCAATATAACCACAGTTGAGCTTGAACAAGCTTGTCAGAAATTCTTGGGTGAAGTTAGCCAAGTGCCACCGATGTATTCTGCGTTAAAACATAAGGGTAAGCCTTTGTATGAGTACGCGAGAGCTGGCATTGAAATTGAACGTCCAGCAAGGGAAGTCACTATTACAAAAATCGCGGTAGATTCGTTTATAAATGATGAAGCTATTATTACTATTAGCTGCAGCAAAGGTACCTATATCCGCACGTTAGCAGAAGATATAGCCAATACGCTGGATAATCACGCACATTTAACTGGTTTGCGACGAATTGAAACGGCTGGTTATGACATTGCTGATGCAATGACAATCGAAGCTGTTGAAGCGCTAGCAATGGAGTTACGCGATGCACAACTGCTGCCAGTAGACTCGGCGATTAGTGTATTACCGAAAATTACGATCAGTGCTGACGCGGCTTTTTACTTTAAGCAGGGGCAGGCTGTTTGGGAAGCTGGCAGTATTCCAGATGGTGAGTTGCGCGTGTATGCCGAAGATGGTGTTTTTCTTGGCTTAGGAAAGTTAATGGAAGACGGAAAAATCACCGCAAAGCGATTAGTCCATTTGTAACAGTACGACAAAGCGCTCACACAGCCCTTTTCAAGCTTTAAAATTCTTGCACTTTTACGATAATGCGCTACCCTGACAGTTAGTGTTTTGTCATTTATCTACCACACACAAGGATAGTCGGCATTGCCTATTTCTATAAGTAAGGGTAAGCCATGACAACGCCAGTCCGCGTCAAGTATCAAACCATCGAAATCGGTAGCATCGATATTCATTTGTGTACATTACGAGATAAGCAGCAATATAGTGATCCAGACGATATTGCAAAAAATCTCGGCATTAATGATACCTTGTGGCCACTATTTGGCGTGGTATGGCCTTCTAGCTTAGTGCTCGCACATTATATGAATGACTATGCAACGGATGGTAAGCGAATACTAGAAATTGGTTGTGGCATGGCATTAACCAGCTTAATGCTCAACAAGCAACACGCTGATATCACAGCAACCGATTATCACCCAGAAGTTGGCGGCTTCTTGCAACGCAACTCTGAGCTTAATCATGATGCGGATATTCAATATGAACGTGCTGATTGGTCAGAAGATACTGATTCTTTAGGTCGGTTTGATCTGATTATTGGTAGCGATATTTTGTATGAAGATGGACATATTCAGCAATTAGCCAATTTTGTTGAACAACATAGCCTGCCTAATTGTGAGGTGGTCTTAGTTGACCCAGGGAGAGGCAGAAAAAATAAACTAGGCTTGCAGATGGAAAAACACGGCTATCAAAGTGAGCAAATAAAACCAATAAATACCGATTATTTAGAAATGCCGTTTAAAGGCTTTGTATTGAAATACTGGCGAACTGCTAAGTAAAAAGTGAAAAGAATCACAAAAAACGATAAATTGACTTAAAAACAGAAGCTTAAGTCCGAAAAGTTTGGTGTTTTGTGAGTTTGTGCCTATAATGCTTGTCTCATGTGATTAAGCATGTAAATTGAATGCAAGCGCAGGTTAGGTAAATAGGTTACTTCGCTATGTTTGTATTGACGCTAACTAAAGGATATAAAGATGGCAGTTACAGCGCAAGACTCAGCAAAAATTATTAAAGAATTTCAACGTGCTCCAAATGATACGGCTAGCCCAGAAGTGCAAGTGGCATTGCTAACAAACCGTATTACTTACTTAACAGAGCATTTTAAAACAAACAAAAAAGACAATCACTCGCGTCGTGGTTTATTGGCTATGGTTAGCCAGCGTCGTAAGTTATTAGATTACCTTAAAGGAAGAGACGCAAGCCGTTATCAAGCATTAATTGGTAAACTAGGCTTACGTAAATAATTTCTGTAAATGCGTTATTCGCTTTTGTAGATGTGTAGAAAGTCGATTGCATTTAACGATGCGTCGGCTTTTTTTATTGTTTGATTGCTATTGGGTAGTGAATAGCAATCTATTGAAAAGGAAAACAAATGTTTAATAAAGTAACGAAAAGTATTCAATATGGCGATCACACGCTAACGCTAGAAACTGGTGAGATTGCTCGCCAAGCTGATGCGACCGTGATGGTGAGCTATGGTGATACAGTTGTAATGGTTGCGGTGACTAGCCGTAGCGAAGTTAAAGCGGGTCAAGATTTCTTCCCTTTAACTGTTGATTACATGGAAAAAACATACGCTGCAGGTAAGATTCCTGGTAGCTTCTTTAAACGTGAAGGCCGACCTTCAGAAAAAGAAACACTGACATCACGTTTAATCGATCGTCCGTTACGTCCATTGTTCCCAGCGTCGTTTTACAACGAAGTGCAAGTGGTGGCAACAGTGATATCGTCAGACCCTGAAATTGATTCAGATGTTCCTGCGATTATTGGTGCTTCTGCTGCGATGTCATTATCTGGCATTCCATTCTTTGGCCCGTTAGGTGCTGCGCGTGTTGGTTATATTGATGGCGAGTACATCCTTAACCCAAGCAAAACACAAATGGAAACAACTGAGCTAGATTTGGTTGTTGCAGCAACTGAAACAGCTGTCATGATGGTTGAGTCTGAGGCGAAAGAGCTTTCAGAAGCAGTGATGTTGGGTGCAGTAACATTCGGCCATGAAGCAATGCAACCAGTCATTAAAATGATTAATGAATTAGCTGCTGAAGCAGGTAAGGACGCATGGGATTGGGTAGCACCTGAGCCAGATACTGCGTTAATCGAAAAAGTAAAAAACCTAATCGGTGCAGATGTTGATGCTGCTTTTAAAATTAAAGAAAAAGGCGAGCGTTCTGCGAAGTTAAGCGAAATCAAAAAACGTTTAACAGATGCGCTCATTACTGAAGAAACTTCAACAGAAGAAGCCAATAAAATTAAAGGTGAGTTCTTTAATTTAGAAGCACAGACAGTGCGTAGCCAAATTTTGAATGGTGATCCACGTATTGATGGCCGTGATACACGCACAGTGAGGCCTATTAGCATTCGTACGGGTGTATTGCCACGTACCCATGGTTCTGCCTTGTTTACGCGTGGTGAGACGCAGGCATTGGTTGTAGCAACGTTAGGTACTGGCCGCGATGAGCAAAAAGTTGACGCCTTGCAAGGTGAGTTTACTGACAACTTTATGTTGCATTACAACTTTCCTCCATACGCAACTGGTGAAACCGGTCGCGTTGGCACACCTAAGCGTCGTGAAATTGGTCATGGCCGTTTAGCTAAACGTGCATTGATTGCTGCATTGCCTTCTAAAGAAGACTTTGATTACACGATGCGTGTGGTTTCAGAGATTACTGAATCAAATGGTTCTAGCTCTATGGCCTCTGTTTGTGGCGGCACTTTAGCATTGATGGATGCTGGCGTACCAATGAAAGCACCAGTAGCAGGTATTGCAATGGGCTTAATTAAAGATGGTAACCGCGTTGCTGTGTTGACTGATATCTTGGGTGATGAAGATCACTTAGGCGACATGGATTTTAAAGTAGCTGGTTCATTAAATGGTATTACTGCTTTGCAGATGGATATTAAAATCACCGGTATTACGGCACAAATTATGCAGGCTGCTTTAGCACAAGCCAAAGAAGGTCGTGAGCATATCTTAGCCATCATGCAAGAAGCGCTAGAGGCTGCTGACACTGAGATGTCTGAATTTGCACCACGTATTATCAGTGTAAAAATCAACCCTGATAAAATTCGTGACGTGATTGGTAAAGGCGGTGCTGTGATTCAAGCATTGACGAAAGAAACCAATACTAATATCGACATCGACGAAGACGGTACTGTGAAAATTGCATGTACGAGCGCTGAAGAAGGTGAAGAAGCGAAACGGCGTATTTTAGAGATTACTGCTGATGTTGAAGTAGGTCAAATCTACGAAGGCCCAGTTGTTAAAGTATTAGACTTCGGTGCTGTAGTTTCATTGATCCCAGGTAAAGATGGCTTGGTTCATATTTCACAAATCGCACATCAACGTGTGAATGCAGTCAGCGACTTCGTTAAAGAAGGCGACACTGTTAAAGTGAAAGTAGTTGAGATCGACGGTAAAGGCAAAGTGCGCTTAAGCATGAAAGCTTTGATCGAAGAGCCTGCTAAAGACGCTTAGTAATCAGTTGGTCTGAAGTAATAAAAAAGCCCGCTTAGCGGGCTTTTTTGTAGGCGTTGTTTTTAGATAAAGCGTGTAACGCCAAGTTGTTTTAAGTCGCTTTATTTTGCAACTTGTCTTTCTCTTAACTCAGCAAGTGTTTTGCAATCAATGCATAAGGTTGCTGTTGGGCGAGCTTCAAGACGCTTCAGGCCAATTTCAATGCCACAGCTATCGCAGTAGCCATATTCTTCAGCATCAATGTTGCGCAAAGTGCCCTCAATTTTTTTAATTAATTTACGTTCGCGGTCGCGGTTACGTAACTCAAGCGCCATATCCGATTCTTGGCTAGCACGGTCATTCGGGTCAGCAAACGTAGCTGAATCATCCTGCATGTGATGTACCGTGCGGTCAATATCATCACTTAGTTCAGTTTTCCACTTGTCTAAAATCGCGCGAAAGTGCTTTAACTGTTTTTTATTCATATACACTTCATCAGGTTTTTCCTGATAAGGACTGAAACTAATATTCGGTTTTTTACCCATTTTTATGTCCAAAAAACTACTTAATAAAACAAATTATGTAAGAATTTTACCGCGCGAGTTTACACGATTCTTTGCCAGATGCAAGAGATTTGCACTGCCAAGCTAATTTTTAGCTTCGTTTAGCTCCAATGCTAACAATGTGTTTTCCATTAATATTGCCACTGTCATTGGGCCAACGCCGCCTGGTACGGGGGTGATGAAGCCTGCTCGTTCTTTTGCAGTAGCAAATTCAACATCCCCACTCAGCGAGCCATCGTCTAAGCGATTAATACCAATATCGATAACAATTGCACCCGGTTTAATCCATTCGCCTTTGATTAAACCTGCTTTACCAGCAGCGGCAACCACTAAGTCTGCGCGTTTGACATTCTCTTCCAAATTTTTGGTGTGGCGATGACAGCTAGTAATCGTTGCGCCAGCTAACATCAGCTCCAATGCCATCGGCCTACCAACATGGTTAGAAACGCCCACAATCACGGCATCTAAGCCCATAGGATCAATGTTGCTAGCCTCAAGCATCTTAATCACACCAAATGGTGTGCAAGAGCGTAGCGTAGGCTGCCGAATGGCTAGGCGACCAATATTGTAAGGGTGGAAGCCATCAACATCTTTATTAACGTCCATATGCTCAATTAACCTATCTTCATCAATGTGAGCAGGTAATGGAGACTGGACTAAAATACCATCGACAGTTATATCTGCATTCAGTTGATCAATCAGCACCAATAATTCAGCTTCTGTTGTCGAAGCTGGCAAATCATGCGAGATAGAAGTAACCCCAACTTTTTCGCAAGCTAAACGCTTATTTCGTACATAGATAGCAGAGGCTGGGTCTACACCAATTAAAACAACAGCGAGACAAGGTGCGCGCTTGCCTGCGGCAATGCGTTCTGAAATGCGAGATTTAATACTATCGAGTAATTTTACTGAGATGGCTTTGCCATCAATGATTTGCGCTGACATGAATGTGTTTCAGTAGTATATTGGAAATAATTGAGGATTTTATCATATTTGATTTGACCAATCGATTATATTCCAGTATATTTCTGCCTCTTCGGCGTGTAGCGTAGCCTGGTAGCGCGCCTGCTTTGGGAGCAGGATGTCGGGAGTTCGAATCTCTCCACGCCGACCAAATTTTCTTTGGTTTACCCGATGATAATGACATTGCGTCATTTAATTAACAATCTGCCCGTAGCTCAACCGGATAGAGCACCAGCCTTCTAAGCTGGGGGTTATAGGTTCGATTCCTATCGGGCAGGCCAGATTGATCGTTTTATGGTGGCTGTAGCTCAGTTGGTAGAGTCCCGGATTGTGATTCCGGTTGTCGTGGGTTCGAGCCCCATCAGCCACCCCATTTACTGTCTAATATAGCATTTAAATGTAGAGGCGAACTCGGTCTTCCCGCGTTAAAGAGGGGGTTAGGGTTTAGCACAACAAGAACCTCCTGTTTTACCCTCCATTTGAATTGGTGGGCATGGAACTGACCCATAGGAACAAAATACGCAACAATCTCCTGCCTTAGGACGTAAAAGTGTCATACATTTTGAACACTCATAAAACCACTGGCAAGCATCTGTTGGCATGGCTTCTTCCTTTGCTTGTCTGCAATCTGGACAAGTAATGACGGACTTTAAAATAACTTTATTACCCAAAATTAAATCCTAATAGTTAATAATGAAACTCGAAGGAATAGATATAAATTCTGTTGTGCTAGCAGTTACCTTTTTTTGCTTGTCCTGGTGGGCAGTGCCCACCACTGCCATGTCCATGACTGCTACCACGGTGCAATAAATTATGGCACTCGGTTAATGTAAAAATACAAAGCAGAAGAGTAATTGTTGATATTTTTTTTAATGTTAAATTTAACATAATAAAATATAGTAAAACGTAATATACGTATTGATGTGTCTAATAAATAAAAAACAAAACGAGGCTGAAGCTGTAGTTAAAGGGTTGAATCAAGCTAGAATATTAGACAGCTAACTATTGTATATATCAATAATATTAGATAGTTATGTGTTTATGACACACAGGTTGTGATTCCGGTTGTCGTGGGTTCGAGCCCCATCAGCCACCCCATTTACTATTCTAAACAGTAGAGTCGGAACAAGAGCTTACAAATCTCAAGTGAACCTAGTCATAAAATCAGACAAGCACCCCTCAATGCTTTTGTAATACGCTGCTTTAAAGTTAACTGGACTAACCCAGTCGTTTGTTGAACGTTAAACAACCCCTAATAGCAGCTCTTCTGCATTGTAAGCTTCATTCGCTTCCCGTTCGATATATGCCGTTGCATATGCTGTTTGGTACGCTGACGAATGCTCATCATCTGTTTCGATTGCATCATCTGGTGTTTGTACACCTAAAGGTTGTAAGTTCGTCATTATGTTTTCTCGTTTTGTCAGGTGTTTTCTAAATCCATCTCTAAATCTAGCTCTTCAGTTTGGTAAAAAAGTGAATCATCCCAGCTTGTAATATCTCGTGTTGCTAATAAACGATCATAGATATTCATGTATTCGCTATAAAGCTGATCTTCTTCATCTAGTAATAGTTCGTTTGCTGCTGTCATCACACACCATCCAATTCACTTTGTTATGTTAAGTATTACTTCGGCATGAACGAAACAATCTTTAGATGAGGCACGTGAATTAACGTCTTATCCATTACTTTGGATGACATTGCGAGATATGCAAAAATTGCACGAAAAATGAAGCTGGCAGTGTAAGAACACTACATTTTTTGCAGAGGCGTATTTGAGTTATTTTTAACTTGATGATTTATATAAGCATTTAGTTGGCGTGTGTGGTGGTATAAAACTTGCATATTATAACTCGAACATAAATTATTCTAATGTGGAGTTCTTGTATGCAAGTATTGTCATTTTCTTTACGTGGGTTATCGTTAGCCCTTATTACCATTTTTTATTCACGGCGCAGTTGAGCCACGTGGGCGTTAAAAGCCCTGTTGGCTTATGGCAAACCATTGATGATAAGTCAGGAAAACCACACTCATTAATCCGTATTAGTCAGAAATATGGAAAGTTAAGTGCGGTGATTGAAAAGGCTTGCTTGAGACCGATACGCCAGATGCTGTTTGTGACCAGTGTAAAGATGAGCGGAAAGGACATAAAATTGTCGGGATGACCATTGCTGAAGGCCTTAAAAAGGATGGTGATGAATATAATGGCGATAAAATTTTAGACCCTGAGAATGGCAAAATCTATAAATGCAAAATGACACCGGGGATGAATTAGAAGTGCGGGGTTATATTGGCTTTTCTTTACTTGGGCGCTCAAAAATTTGGAAGCGAATTGAGTTGTTTTGCCCCAGAATGCAACAAATCACATTTAATGGTGATTTAATACTTGGAATATTTTTAAAATAACGGTATCATGCGCGGCTTGTTAGTGATTTGGGTGCTTAGCTCAGTTGGTAGAGCGTCGCCCTTACAAGGCGAATGTCAGCGGTTCGACCCCGTTAGCACCCACCATTTCAATAACGAGATAAATCATGATTGTTTTCGAACAATGATGTTTAGGAGCGGTAGTTCAGTTGGTTAGAATACCGGCCTGTCACGCCGGGGGTCGCGGGTTCGAGTCCCGTCCGCTCCGCCAGCATTAAAAAAGGGTTGTAGCTGAAAAGCTATAACCCTTTTTATATCTCGATATGGATAGGCATTAAAGTCGCTACTGGTGACTGCCACTTCTCCGATTAGCTGCTAGTACGCTTGTTCAGCTGCCACAGTTTCGACAAAGAAATAATGGTCATCAAAAGAGTGATTAAGTAGCTCAGCTTCTTGCTGCGCCAATACAAAACTTTCCGCTTCAAACACTGGGTGGTTTTGTTCATCTAATACTTGATAAATTGTCATGTCGTACTCCTTTAATGGTAAGTCGTTTAATACAGTCTTACATAATGATTGAGCAATAACTGCACCAAAAGTTCAATGAAATTAACACCTTAAAATTTTTCTATTGTTCTTACTTCTTTAGGCTTTACACTTGAAGTAAAGCTTTAATCGTTTTCCAAAAGTGGCGGCATCCGTGCTTTATACAATGCATTTATTTTCTGATAAGTTAATGACGGACTGACGAAATGTGGTCGGGTTACACCACCTCTGTTTCAACGATGTTGTCACTTATCTCATCATTTTTTAATCGCAGAGCTCGTGTACTTAAATCAGCTTGGAGTTTGCTTTGATCGTTGATTTGATCTAAGTCGAGAAAGTCCCAAAAGCGCTGATTCTCTTCTTTAAGTAATTCGTAAATACCCATTAAGCATCTGTTTTCATATAATCTATTAATGATTTAGTATTACATCGGCCGCCACGGTGAAAACTTGATGGGATATGGCTATTTAAAATAGCCTTGAGCCAGTCAATGCGGGGCATGAAAGATTGCGAATATGAAGCCAGAAGATTTACAAAAGCTAGTGACAATGGAAATGCCTTATGGGAAACATAAGGGTAGGGTATTAGCAGACCTGCCAGGTAATTATTTGAATTGGTTTGCCCGGGAAGGCTTTCCTAAGAGTGAGCTAGGTCGATTGTTACAGTTAATGCAAGAGATAGACCATAACGGCTTGTCTGATTTGTTGAAGCCGTTACGACAGTAAAAATACTCTATGGTGATTTAATGCACAGGCGGGTTGTCCACGTCTAAACTGAGTGGTTTTTTCAACACAAATGATGGCAAAATAGTCGTGATTGCGGCATACACGAGTAAGCCGCCAAATAAGGTGTCACTAATGCCAAATTTTTCGTGCAAAATACTGGCGATCACTAGTGTGAAAATGAGTGTTGGCGCGAGGGCAACGGCAATATCAAGACTACTTTGCTTAGTATCTTTATTGACGTAAATACGCTGTGCGGCAACGGCGCCGATTCTAAATGGCAGTAAAATAGCCGTAATCGCAAGGCCTATCCAAAGAGACTCCCACTGTAATGCACCTTCAGGTACTTTCATTCCTCCATAAAAGAAGTAGAACGGTACAAAGAAGGACGCAAACAATTGTACGGCATGTAGATTGTCATCAGAGGCTAGTGTCGGCATTCTTTTGTGTAATTGTCTTGCGGCTAAGCCGGTAAAGAACGCGCCAACAAGATAGTAAACACCGAGTTGCTTGGTGAGGTAGGCAGCAATAAGCCCAACCATGATGAGTAGTGAGAATTCAGAGCCTGGTGCGAATGGAATGACAATTCGACCTAAAAATATAAATAATAATGGTAAGCCAAAGGCAATAGCCAGCAGTGCCGCTGAAGAAATGCCTAAATCACTAGGAGAGTTAGATTTTAGAAACATAAAGAGTAGTAATAGCGCTAACAGCTCACCTGCAATGGCTTTGCTTTTGACCCAAAACTCTTCGTTCTTGTCGAGGTCAAGCCCGGATAGCGATTCAAGAATAAACCCTGTTGATGGCGTGAGTAGCGCTAAGGCGATTAAGCCAGAAATTTGTAGTGAAAAATCAAAGTAACTCATGCCTGCCCATGTGAAGCAAGCAATGGCTATACAGCGAATAAGCAAATGATTTAATAGCGGCCAAAAACCTTTTTTGAGTTCTTGTATATCGACCTCTAAGCCTGCAAATAAAAATAGGGATGAGATGCCCAGTGCGGCTAAAAAGCTTAAGGTGGTGTCGTGACTATAGTCGGAGATACCAAAAACCGTAATCATGCCCAAAGCAAAGCAGGTCAGTGGTGCAGGTATATTATATTTTTGTAATGCTCTAGGGAAGACAAGCAAAATAAAAACAATGGATAAGTAGAGCACTTGGTCAGATATTGATGCGAATGAAAATTCGTTCATATGCGCTTATTAAAAAAGATTTTCACTATTATTACACAAATCCAAACTTAACAATATTTAGCAATTTTGAGGTGATTTAGCTAAAAGCTTAGGTGATATAATCAGCGAAATTTAATTTACAAATCACTCCATATGCAACGACTCACATTCGCCAGTGTTACTAATACAATCCGCCATATATTCAGTCTTTCAGATGATAAATCGGAAGCCGATGCGATTGATACGGAAATTCGCTCCAATGTCAGTTTGCGCGGTACTAATTTATGGGTGTTGATATTTGCGATTTTGATTGCTTCGGTCGGTTTAGATGTGAACTCGACTGCAGTGGTGATTGGTGCAATGTTGATTTCACCATTGATGGGCCCAATTATGGGCATCGGTTACGGCATTGGTGTTTATGATTTTCCATTGATACGCAAGTCGGTGATGAGTTTGCTATTGGCGACTTTAATCGCTTTCTTAACGTCTACTTTGTATTTCTTGATTAGCCCATTATCAGAGGCGCACTCTGAATTGCTGGCAAGGACATCACCAACCATATGGGATGTATTGATCGCTTTTTTTGGCGGATTGGCAGGCATTATTGCGGCAACCAGAAAAATTAAAACCAATGTGATTCCCGGTGTCGCGATTGCGACGGCATTAATGCCGCCACTTTGTACAGCTGGTTACGGCCTTGCGAATGGGCAGTGGCATTTCTTTTTCGGGGCCTTTTATCTTTACATTATTAACTCTGTATTTATTGCTTTTGCAGCGTTTATTATTATTTCTGCAATGAAGTTGCCGCACCGCAATTATGTGGATGCAAAAACAGAAAGTCGTGTCAAAAAATACTTGTCTTTTCTGGTGTTTGTAACCGTCGTTCCCAGTTTATATTTGGCTTACAACTTAGTAAAAGAAGAGGTCTTTGCCCAACAAGCTAAATCATTTGTGATTAAAGAGTTTAAATTTGATGAAACGTACTATACCAATTTAGAGATTGATCCTAAATCTAAAAAAATTGAGTTGTCGTTAATTGGTAAGTCTATTTCAAAAAGCACGTTAGAAGCCATACAAAATAAGTTAATCAAAAACGCTTTGGAAGCGACGTCATTAGTTGTTCATCAGGCGGGTGAGCAAAAGATTGATACACTTTCCTTAAAAACGAGCATCGTGGCTGATTTGTATAAGGAAAGTCAGATTGCCGTTGATTCGAGAGACAAACAAATTGCAAAATTAAATGAGCAGTTGTATTCATATAAAACGACAGAGGAACTGATGGAAAGCGTGACGCCAGAGTTGCATGTCTTGTTCCCTGAAATCAATAGCATCGTGATTGCTAATGGCATTAGCTCTACGTCTCGCTATGATGTCTACCATCAAAAAGTAACACTCCTATTAGTCGATGCAAAAAAGAAGCTATCTGCTCAGGATGCAGAGCGCTTAACCACCTGGCTGGGAGAGCGCTTAAAAACACAAAAGATTAAATTAATTTACGGGTGATCTTCATCCTAACAACGTTAAGTTGCACCAAAGTAGTGCGACTTAACGTTGGCTTATATTGAATCATTCCGCGCTACAAGCTACTTTTTATAGTGCGAAAAATACCCAACCCATTGTTTTTAGTTGATATATAGCCAGTGATGATACGCGTTGTCACGGCTAATTGACGGCATAATAATCAGCCAATGGCCTTGGCATGCCGATTGCTTAATCTACAGGTAAGACAATATCTTCCCTATATAGATTGGCCGTTAGTATGATTCGATTATTATTTACACTCTTGTATTCAAGTGTGATGCATTTAAGCATTGCAACTTCAGTGTGGGCGGTACCAACTGATGCATTATTGGCGCAAGCAGCCCAGCATGTCGTTAAAGTGCATGTGGCATTAAAAAATGGCAATAACGGCACGGGGTCTGGTGTCGTGGTTGCAAAAAATCGCATTGTGACCAACTGCCATGTGGTTGCGAATGCTTCAAGCATTCATGTGACTGTTGAGGGTGTGCCTTACATCGGGAGTGCGATTACACCAGATTGGTATCACGACGTTTGTCTTGTGACAGTTAAAGGTTTGGATGCGCCAATTGCAACAATCGGTGCAAGTGAAAGTCTAGAGTATGAGCAAGCAGTATTTGCGATTGGTTACCCTAATGTCTCATCAACACCTGTACGTACGTTTGGCCATATTAAAGGGTTATTCCCATTGGATGATAGTGTGATTATTCGCTCCAGTAGCACGTTTAAACGAGGTGAAAGTGGCGGCGGCGTGTTTGATGATACAGGGCACTTGATCGGTATCATTACCTTAAAAAGTCCGGGTAAGCAAACCTACTATTACAATATGCCAGTTGAATGGGTGCAAGCGCTACTAGACATGCCTGAGCAAGCCATTACAACGCATGCTAAACCTGCATTCTGGGCAACTTCAGCAGATCAATGGCCGTATTTTATGCAAGTTGTGCAGCCATATTTAACGGATGATTTTCCATCATTAATGGCGGTGGCGACTCAATGGACGGCACAAGAGCCCAATAATGCGGAAGCATGGTTTTATCTGGCAGTAGCAGAGTACGTAGCCCACGATGCAACAAATGCTGAAAAGCACATGAGAAAAGTAATCGCGCACAATGCGCAACATAGCCAAGCGATTTATTACCTAGGCTTAATCACGGCAGAGCACGGTTAACTTTAAGTACGCGCTTCAGTTTCTTGGGTGTTCTGTAAAGTGATCAGGCCCAAAGGTAACTGACACTTAATTAAACCTAATGTTTGGTGTTTTACGAGTTGGTGCTGTGTGTTTTGACTAGGCGTTTTAATTCCGGCACACAAGAACCACATTCAGTGCCGCATTTAAGCTTCGCTTGTAGTGTTTGCAAGTCAGCACCTATTTCACACATTTCAATAATTTCATTTTCAGAAACATCGTAACAGTTGCAAATGATCTTGCCCCTGGATTTTTGTCCAGTCGGTGGTGTGCTCAGCGGAGCAAGTGCCCACTTACGTAGCTCGTCACTAAAATGCCCTTCTAGCATGATTTGCTTAAGTCAATCTGCTGCCAAGGTTTCACCAATCAACCGCACAGCAGTCACTTGCCCATCTTCAACTAGAATGCGTTTGCTAACACTACGTTTAGCATCGTCATAGTTCAGCATCGGCGCACCTTCCACCATGCCAAGCAAGCCATCCAATTGTGCAATTACTTCTGTATTCGGCTGTTCAGTATGTGATGCGCGTAGGACAACCATGCTCTGCTCTCTGCTGTATAAGCCGCAGGTGGCATAGTCAAAGTGCTTAAGTAGTGTGCGTTTGACTGATTAAGCTTAAGTCATGGCATGTGCGCATGACCGTCATTTGCCACGGCAGGTCGAGTTTCTCTACTCTCACTGCCGTATGTTTGAGCTCTGGCTGTTTGGAGGTTTTGTCTACATCTGCTGGCATTAGAGCATTCGCACCTAAACCATTCATGAATTGACGGCCCCAATGCATGGGTAAGAATGTTTGCGCAGGTTTGACTTCATCAGATTTTTGAATACGAATATTCAACTCTCCACGCTTATTGCTGAGCTTAACAATGTCACCATCTTTGAGTTGGCGGCGTTGCATGTCATCCTCGTTCATGGAGAGCAGTGGCTCTTCTACATGGTCATATAGCTGCGCGATGGTGCCTGTACGGCTCATGCCGTGCCATTGGTCGCGTAAGCGGCCAGTTAATAGGTGTAGCGGCTGCCTGACGTTAGTCACATCTGCTGTTGGTTGGTAAGTGGCATTGGTAAACTTGGCTTTGCCATTGCCTGTTTGGAATACCCCATCTGTATACAAGCGCTTTTGGCCTTCTAAATGACCGTCTCTAAATGGCCATTGTTGTGGGCCCTTTTTTTTCGGGCAGCTTGTAACTTAATCCGGTAATATCTAAATCACGACCACGTGTAGCTTCGCGGTGCTCGTTGAAAAACCTTTCAGTGGTCGGATAATCAAATAGCGCTTTATCACGCGCTAGCTTTTTATGAATTTTTAACACTTTCAACCCCGCTATTGGAGTCTTTAAAGCTGGATTAATTAAATCAATGCATTAACTAAATCGTTAACATCTTAGCTGCATTAGTCAGTTGGTTGGATAAATCAGCTAATTTCATATTGCGTTTCATGGCCATCGTGCGTAGCATTTTGTAAGTCTCATCTTCACCAAGGCCACACTGCCGCATTAAAATACCTTTTGCACGTTCAACCACCTTACGTTCATCCAACTTCAGGTTCGCTTGCTGAAGCTCCTCGCGTAAGTGTTTTGTTTCTTCAAATCTTGCAATCGCTGCCTCTATCACTGGGGTTAACCTTTCACTCGGTGTTGTTCCAACTATATAAGCACTCACCCCTGCGCTAGTGGCCGCTTTAACGACTTTTTTCGCTATCTTGTGAAAACATTACAGCTGGTCTTGTTTTATTTTTAGTAATCATACAAACGTTATCAAGCACGTCGCGACTAGGCGACTCCGTATCAATAATCACCACATCTGGCTCTAGCTCACAACATTTTACTTGCAAGTGCACGTCATCTTCGACATATGCAATTACATCAAATCCATTTTTGATTAGTGATTGCTTTAGTATTTTTACACTCGACAAATTATTGTCAACAATCATCACTTTTAACATAAGGTGCACTTCAGTTACTATTAAATAGATATTGAGCAATTACTATGCCAATGGTTGGTATTATTTTTTAACTCTTTGAATATTAATTAAATGTTGAGTATTTTTAAGTGTGGGGTTGCTTGCTGTGCGGAAAGCTACCTGCACGATTTGAGTGCGCATGCACCAATCACTATTGGCACACGTATTGTTTATAGAGCTAATGGAAGTGATTAAAATGGCATCAAGTTGATGCCATCAATGGCGATTGATGCTGACTTCCTCTGCATGGTAGTAGTGATCAGCATGCTGGAATGTCATTGTCTCTGCATTATGCTGCGCATCGGCTGGTTTGCTGTGTTCAGCAATCGGATTATTTTGCTCGTCTAACACTTGATAAACCATCATTATTGGCCCCTTAATAAACATGACGTGTATTCAGTATTGCACCTGACTTTAATAAATAATTATGTAAATAGAGGGGTGTTTTGACCTTATATTTAAACTTAAATAGAAGCATGGTAAAGCCTGAAGTAAAATACTGTCCATTAGCATGAAACAACTATTACTTAACCCTACTAATGATGTTTTGATATTGCCCGCGCGTTCCGACCGGGTATTTACGTTGCGTGTTAATCGCAACATTGTCATTACCTTTCTTGTATCAGTGCTGCTCCATTTGTCTTTAATATGGATTTTTGCACCTAAGTTGTTTTCTATGGGAGCACCAGTTGAAGATGCGCCGCCATTAGAAATCACACTGGGGCCACCACAAAAAGAAAAGACTGCTCCAAGTGAAGCAGAGTTACCAAGCACCAAGGTGGTTGAGAAAACACCAAACAAGCCAAAGCGTAAGCTAGTCAAGGCGAGGCCACCCAAGCAAAGAAAATCACCTGTAGCCGTAGCAAAAAGCTCAACATTAACAGTGCCAAAAAAGGAGGAGCTTAATAAAGCCCAGCCACAACCCAAGCCGAAAGGAACGTCTGCTGAGCCTTTGCCAGGTGAGGATATGCAAGCTTATGTAAGAAGGCAGCAGCGCGCTAAACTGGCGAAGCAAGGGCTTTCTGAACAAGATGTGGAAGCAGTGATTGCCAGCAGTAACCCACAAAGTGAGGGTGACAAGCGCGATGCGAAAATTAAATCCAACCTGAATCTAGGTGGCACCAATGGCATTTTTGAGATTAGGCGAAAAACTGCAAACAAAGCGCAATTTAGTTTCAAAGGCTGGAAGAGTAATATTAATACAGCACGTTTGGAAATTATTGATGTTTTTGCCGATGATGGCGAAGATATTAACCTGGCTATCGTTCGAAGCATGATCCGCATTATTCGCCGTGATTATGATGGCGACTTCAAATGGGAGTCACGTCGACTTGGCAACGTGCTGACGCTCTCTGCCAGAGTGGAAGATACAGCTGGACTAGAATCCTTTTTAATGCAGGAGTTTTTTAGCACTGGTGGTCGTTTTCGCTAGTATAGAATACCCTGTGTGAGTTTATTTTGGCGCCCTTTATTTAGGGCCTAAAAAATCACGTTTACCTAGCTCTACACCATTGTGACGTAACAAACTATAAGTGGTAGTCACGTGGAAATACACGTTTGGTTGTACCCACCGCAATAGATAGTCTAGACCAACAAATTCTCTTCTTGAATCACGCACCATCATTTCAATATGGCGTGTTTCTGCACCTTCTAATTGCTCAGGTTTGATGCTATTTAAAAAGGCGATGGTTTTTAAAAGGCGCTCTTCAAGTGCTTCAAATGTGGTTTCATCATCTTCATACTTAGGTACCTCTAAACCAGCTAAACGTGCACCAGCACCTTTGCTCATATCCGTTGCAATTTGTACTTGTCTGCTGAGTGGGTACATGTCGGGTGACAATCGAGCATTTAACAATACGGACTGTTCGATGTTGCGCGCCTCTGTAAAGCGCCGACCTTTTTTGATGATATGTAAACAGTTGTTTAAGGCTAGGGTGAGTGGTGGGATGCTGATGTCATACATGTTAAACATTTGGAGGCTCCTAAAAGATTGAGGCTTGTTTTAGTCAAATTTTCTTTGATGTAAAGAAAATGATTCTAGCTTATTTAATGCAGCTGCTCCAATTCAAGTTCGCGTAGCTTTGGTGCTCTATTTGCAGTGATGCCCACTACACTTAAGGTCATGAGCCCACCAAATGCGACTGAGGGAATCAAACCCATTAAGCGAGCCATCACGCCAGATTCAAATGCACCAATTTCATTGGATGAGCCAATGAATATACCGTTGATAGCAGAGACTCGGCCGCGCATTTCATCTGGTGTTGCCAGTTGCATGATGGTTGATCTAAGGATAACGGAAACGCCATCAAATGCACCTGCGGCCATTAAAATAATGGCAGAAAGCCAGAAAGAAGTACTTAACGCAAAGCCGATAATACAAACACCAAAGCCAGCGACTGACGATAATAACCATCGGCCAGCATGCAAGTTAATCGGATGTCTAGTAATCCATAAGCCTGTCAAAATCGCGCCTAGTGCAGGCGTTGCACGCAGTATGCCCAGTCCTTCAGGCCCGACTTGGTAGACGTCTTGTACAAAAGCAGGGAGCAAAGCAATGGCACCACCAAACAGCACGGCAAACATATCTAACATCTGCGCACTCAAGACGATTTGGTTGCTCCATACAAAGCGCAAGCCTTCGGCAATGCTTTTAAACACTGGCGTTCTTTCCTTTGCTTGAGGCTCTTTGATTGTTAGCCGTAAAATCGCGAAAGCAGCACCTGCACATAAGAGGCTAGCTAGAGCATAAGCGGCTGCTTTACTCGCAAAGCCAACTAAGAGACCGCCAATCGCGGGACCAACAACGGAGCCGACTTGAAAGCAGGAGTTACCAATGCTGGCACCACGCGCAAATGTCGCGCGTGGCACGATAATGGCGAATAAGGTGTTGTAGCTGGGAGAAATAAACGCGCGTGCAAATCCAGTAAGTGTGATAGCCGCATAAATCCAAAGTACTGTATTACCCACGACCATGCCCATGGCGATCGCGGTGAGAGCCAAAGCACCAAGGCATAAAACACTAGAAGACAAGATGGCAAAAAATCGTCTTGAGCAATAGTGATCGACAGCGTGGCCCGCAAATAATGCGCTAGAGAAATAGGGAATCACTTCAGCCAAGCCGATTAAGCCCAGTGCAAGTGGGTCATGCGTTAATTCGTAGATATGCCAACCTGCCACTACTGCCATGATTTGGTAGGCCAATAGCATTTGAACACGGAAGGCCAATAGCTTGGAGAACGCAAATTGTTGACTAGTAAATAGCTGGTTAATGGATAGGTGCATGCGCGCATTATAGGTTTAAATGGTACAAACTTAAACCACACTTAAAACTGTCATTATTTATGTTTGTGTACAATAGACATCGTTAGCACAGTGAATAAGGTAGTAAGTGTGTGAGAACACATGGATGAGCCGTCGTTGACCTAGTGTGACTCTGCCGATATAGATTAGGCGTGCTAACACCTTTTGGCCATTGAACTGGATGATATTGCGATTTTTTAACTACAGTGTTGTTTTGGGATTAGTGGTACTCATTGGCATTATTGGTTTAAAGCAAGATGAAAAACCTCAATCCATTGAGATTTATGTGACCGTTGACTGGGAAGGTCGATCTTTGGATGATGAAGACATTGAGGCTATGCAATCTTTTCGGCAGCAGTTTCCATACATTCCCATGTTACAGCTACTCAATCCAGCTTACTTTGTACGTAATCATACTTACCCAGCACGGTTAGCGCAGACGGTTCAGTCGACCTTTCTCCCTATAGATACACAAGGTTTGCATGTGCATGCATGGAAGTCGCTAACGGAATATTGCGGTGTGGCGTACCAATACAGTCATTCATTTGCTGACATGGATGAAAACTGTCAAAAAGATGATTGTGGTTATACCGTCAGTTTGGAGTTTGCTTATACAGAGCAAGCATTAACTAAACTTATTGCCTGCAGTAATCAAATTTTAATCGATAACGGATTTAACAAGTCGGTGCATTTTCGTGCGGGTGGTTGGCAGTTAGGCCCTAAATTGATTGCAGCATTGGAAGCGAATGATTTTACTTGGGACAGCTCTAGAATTGATGCTGACTTGCTCACCACTCGATGGCATGAAGACAGTGGTATGGTGACGATGCTGCGCCAGCTACACCCAAACAGCACACCGTTAGACCAGCCTTACTTGCTGGGGAAAAAGCTAATGGAAGTCCCCAATAATGCAGCATTGGCAGATTACACTAGTACTAAGCAAATAGTGACTTTATTTAAAGGCTTGATTGCCGAAAAGAAACAAGTGATGGTGCTCGGTTTTCATCAAGAGACCGCGGCAGATTTTTTAGTCAATTTAGAAAAAGCCATTCCAGAAATGGAGGCCATTGCTGCGGCTGGAAATATTCGATTAGTATGGGTTGGCCAATGACAGCCGACTTAACTCTTTGTAAAGCAGGTAAAATGTGACTTTATTTTTTAGTTGTTACGCCCATGCAAGTTGATTTAGCGCAGGCCATTGCTTTAATTAAGCGTGGCGAAGTAGTGGCCATTCCGACCGAGACGGTTTATGGGCTGGCTGCAGATGCACGTAATGAATGTGCGCTGAAGCAAATCTTTGTCATTAAACAGCGGCCTACGAATAACCCATTAATTGTCCATTTGGCGAGTAGTGAGCAGGTGTTGGATTGGGCGACAGTCTTTCCACCATTGGCACAAAAGTTAGCCGCTGCTTTCTGGCCGGGACCATTGACCATCGTATTGCCAGCAAAAGAGTCGGTTTCTAGTATTGTACGAGCAGGCGAGCCGACGGTTGCTTTACGCGTGCCAGCACACCAAATCGCACAACAAGTATTGCAACAAACAGGCCTGGGCTTGGCTGCACCATCTGCCAATAAATACACACGACTCAGCCCGACAACGGCGCAACATGTGGCTAATGGCCTAGGAAGTTCAGTGCCTGTATTAGATGGCGGAGCGTGCCAAGTGGGCATAGAGTCGACTATTGTTGCCATTGATGGCGACCAATGGCGATTGTTACGTTTGGGAATGATCTCTGAAGTGCAGGTCGCTTCAGTGGTTGGCGCTCAGTATAAACTACCAACTTTACAAGACGATAAACCTTTGCCTAAAGCACCAGGCCAGCATTTGCTGCATTACTCACCGAAAACACCTGTGAAACTGTTTGCGTCGAGAGCGGCCTTATTGCAGGCGGCAGAAGATGCAGATTGTGCCGCTTTGTTATTAGGTGAAGGAAAGGTTGTCAGCGGCAAGACGTTTAATTTACCTAATGAGCCAGTTAGTTTTGCGGAACAGTTGTATGACACTTTGCACCAGATGGATGCGCTAGCAGTGGCTATATTACTGATTGAAGCGCCACCCCGGCAGCCAGAATGGTTGGCGATTCATGATCGATTAACGCGCGCATCACATAAACTTAACTAAAAACTACTTGTCATCAACGACAAAAGCGAGTAATTTTGATAGTACTGGGTAGTGATATTTGGAGTTCGTTATGGATAATAAATATGGTTTAGGTAGTGCCAAAGTAGCACAGGTTAAGCATGATGAAAATCACGAGGATGTTGTGGTACACCCCACGGAATGCAAGTCCTGTGGCAGTAATGAGTTGTCATTAAGCCCGACAATGCAGGATCACCTGTGCAGCGCATGTGGTGAATGGCAGAATGATGTCCCAAAAGGGTACTCTACAGGCCGTAGTAGCGATTACTGAAAACTATCGTTGCAGGCTAATGTGTTTTTTTCGGCGCATCCAAGCCCTGCTGTAGCAGCAGGATGTTTAGGGTGTAATGATAAAGTTTGCTCAAAATACTGTTTGGCCTTGTTAAAATTCCCTTTTTTTTCTTCAGCAATGCCGGCGTAATAATAGGCTTCGGCAGACTTCGGCTCTGCTTGCATCCATAACTGAGCAATACGATTTAGCTCACTCCATTGTTCATTTTTAAATGGCTGTACGACGCGCATGAAAAAAGGGCGCTTCTCTTCTGGGGCATCCCAAAATGGTAAAACATCAGTTTCCATTGATGTGATGTCAGGTTGTTTTAATAACGCTTTAATCCACTTCGCTGGGACGTTGTAATAATAAGCTTGTTTGCCAGGGCTTTTAAAAGTGCTAATAGCCAGCAATTTCCCATCAACATCAAAGACAGGGCTACCGCTAGCACCCATCACAAAAGATGCACTTGTTCTAATAATGGAGCTGTCATCATGTGGGTACAGCGCTTTGATTTTACCTTCTGTGTACTGTGGTTTTGGCGGGCCGCCAGGGAAGCCAATTGAAAAAATGTTTTGCTCGTAGCGTAAGTTTTCATAGTCACCAAACTCCACAGGTGTTAAGCCCGCATACTGAAACCGTAAAATACAGAGGTCATGTTTCCAGTCGGCCTTCAGAGCAATGGGTGTGTAATTATCCCCGTATTTGGTAATACTGACACCTGTGCTATTGGCTAATACATGACAGTTGGTGACAACTAAATCCTTGCTAATAGCGATGCCAGTGCCGACGCCATGACCACCTTTTTTAGTGCCAACATGCACTTTGACCACGGAAGCTTTAAGTCTAAAGCTGAGTTCGTCGCGTGTTTCAGCTAATAGACTGCTGTGCATGAAGGTTAATACTAAAAAAACAGTTAATAGGTGCATCGTGATTATCTCGTATTAAATAGAATGTAATGCAATAGACCTCAAGGTAAAGCAAGTGGTTCGAACTGTAAAGTGACTTGTGTTACAGAAATATTGCAAATTAATGAAAATAATTTTATTTTTTAACCATATAGGGGTGAAACAGACATTAAAGCCTTGTAGAATAGAGGGTTGAACAAACATCAAAGATAGTGAATTTATGATTATCAAATCAGAAGTTGTTGATTTAAACACCCCAACTGGGGTGATGCGCACTTATATCCACCGCCCAGCGCATGATAAAAAAGCACCTGCGATTTTGTTTTATTCAGAAATCTTTCATCAAACAGGCCCTATTGAGCGCGCTGCAAAATTGATGGCAGGCCAAGGCTATGCAGTGTTGGTGTCTGAAGTGTTTCATGAATTAAATCCGATTGGCACGGTATTGGGTTATGACGATGCCGGTCGTGACAAAGGCAATGCAGATAAAGCCGCTAAAGATGTGCAAGGTTACGATGCCGATAACCGTGCGATGATTGACTATGTGAAAACACAAGATTGGTATGATGGCAACTTAGGCGCAATGGGGTTTTGCATCGGAGGTCATTTGGCTTTCCGTGCGGCGTTACAGCCAGAGGTGCAAGCAACCGCTTGTTTCTATGCGACTGACTTGCATACGAATACGATTCCGAATCAACCTGGGCAACATAGCATGGAAAAGCTGGCCGATATTCAAGGCGAATTGATGATGCTATGGGGCAGACAAGATAACCATGTCGATACGGCTGGCCGTATGCTGGTGTATCAGAAATTAACGGAAGCAGATATTACGTTCTCATGGCATGAATTTAATGCCCAACATGCATTTATGCGTGATGAAGGTGATCGTTATGATCCGCAAGCAGCAATGACAGGTTACCAATTAGCCATACAAATGTTTAGTAACACCTTGAAGTAAAACTGAAAAAGTAGTAACAATCGAGTGCTTGAGCCAAAAGCGATAGCGCATTAATCATTTAAATTACCCATTTAAAGAAAGAGTATTGAGAAAATGAACGCAAAAAATTCTGATATTGGTCTAATCGGACTAGCAGTGATGGGGCAAAACCTTGTCCTTAATATGGCTGACCACGGCTATACCGTTTCTGTCTATAACAGAAGCCCTTCAAAAACACGCGACTTTTTAGCTGAGTGTAAAGAGAATGAGCCTTCACACGAGCGTGTGATTGGTCATGAAGACTTAGCTGCATTTGTATTAAGCATTAAACGCCCACGTAAAATCGTTTTATTGGTTAAAGCGGGTAGCGCAACAGATTTAACCATTAATGCAATCCTTCCTTTCTTAGAAAAAGGCGATATCATCATTGATGGTGGCAATGCATTGTGGACAGATACCATCCGCCGCGAAAAAGAATTAAAAGCAAAAGACATCGAGTTTATCGGCTCTGGTGTTTCTGGTGGCGAAACAGGTGCACGTTTTGGCCCTTCACTCATGCCATCAGGCACACGTCAAGCTTGGGCATCTCTTGAGCCAATTTGGACAGCAATTGCAGCGAAAGTTGACCCTGAAACAGGTCAGCCATTAGAAGGCGGCGAGCCAGGCAAGCCTATCAAAGGCGGTTTTTCATGTGCTGAATATATCGGCCCTGACGGTTCTGGACACTATGTAAAAATGGTGCACAACGGTATTGAATATATCGACATGCAATTGATTTGTGAAGCTTACTGGTTAATGAAGCACTTACTCGGTATGAAATCTGATGAGATTGGTAAAATATTTGAAGATTGGAACAAAGGCGAATTATCTAGCTTCTTAATCGAGATTACAGCGGATATCTTGCAACAAAAAGATCCAATGTCTAAAGAGTTCTTAGTAGACATGATTCTAGATGCGGCAGAACAAAAAGGAACAGGTCAATGGACTGCAGCGAATGCGCTTGAGCTTGGTGCGCCAGCGAATGCGATTGCTGCTGCGGTTTATGCGCGTGGACTTTCTAGTGTTAAAGAGGAGCGTGTCGCAGCAAGTAAAATTCTTAAAGGCCCAACAATCACGCCAATTACGGACCCTAAAGCAAGAGTTGATGCGATTAACGCGATTAAAAACGCGCTTTATTGCTCAAAAATCTGTGCTTATGCACAAGGTTTCCAGCTGATTGATAAAGCACAAGTGGCTTACAACTGGAAATTGAACTTTAGTGAGATTTCTCAAATTTGGCGCGGTGGTTGTATCATTCGCGCACGCTTCTTACAGAAGATTACAGATGCATACCAATTAAACTCACGCTTGAAAAACTTAATGTTAGATCCATACTTCACTGAAGAAATCAGCAAGGGTCAAGAAGGCTGGCGTAAAGTGATTGCTTTAGCTGTGACGAATGGCGTGCCAGTACAAGGTTTTGCTGCTGCCTTAGCTTATTATGATGGTTATAGAAGTGCTGACTTACCAGCTAACTTGCTACAAGGTCAACGTGATTACTTTGGCGCACATAGTTATGAGCGTAAAGATAAACCACGTGGTGAGTACTTCCACCTAGACTGGCCAGAGCCAGGGCGTCCTCAAACCGCTATTAATTAATTAATAGCTTTTTGAAATTAAAGAAGGTAGAGAGGGTGACGATTGCCATCCTCTTTTTTGACTATTGAGTGCTAAACGCAGTCGCAGTTTGCTTCTAAAAACCGATTGAATAGATTGGTCTCTTTCAGCTTTAGTAAGCGACTTGTTTCTGTTTTGTTTGCTTGCTGTACTTTTGTTTTAGCAGCCACTTCATCTGAAGGTGTTTTGACTGGTTCTGCTTTATTAACAGTTTGTTTCATGGCTTTTCCTTTTGGGAGTTAAATGCGCTGAAATTTTGTTTCAGCAACATAGGTTCATACTTGAGTGAAATTTAACAAGATAGTTCATGGGCGTGAACAAAAACTTTAGGTAAATCAGTAAAGTGGTTAGATTTGATGGTTTTGTACATAAATCTATTGTGAAATAGGTACAAGAAGCTATCAATCATTGGTTATTTGCTTTCTTTAACGTTTGTAAAGAAGTGTGGCTGAATGCAGCTATGATAGTTAAAGCGTATGAATGTTTGATGGCTTAGAATAGAATATTTTAAATTAAAAATGGGTAGATAAGAGAATGACTGAAACGTATTTGTTTTCCGTACATGTGGAAACGGCATATTTAGCAGACCAATCTAGCGTAGAAGATGAGCGTTATGTATTTTCTTACACGGTCACTATTACGAATACCGGTAGCGTTGCGGCCCAGTTGATTAGCCGACACTGGCTAATAACCGATGCAGACAATCAAGTGAATGAGGTGAAAGGGCTGGGCGTCATTGGGGAACAGCCTTTGCTAGAACCTAATGAGCACTTTACCTATACTAGTGGCACAGCGCTAAATACTGCTGTTGGTAAGATGCATGGGCGTTATCATATTGTTGCAATCGATGGCACTGCATTCGAAGCTGAAATACCGTCATTTACCCTTGCCGCACCACGAGTGCTTCATTAAGAATGCCCTTAAATCATGATAAAAATTATATTACTGATCAGCATTATTTTAATGACAGCGGCATGTTCAAAGTCCGTTGTCAAACCAGACAATGGCGCATGTAATTGCCCTCCAGCCGTTAAGCAACCAACAGAGATGCCGCCTTTTAAAAAGCCAAGAACAGAAAAGCCACCAGTAGATATTTCACCCTATTCATTATTAAAGCCTGCAAGCTGGCAAGATCTGGATGGTTTATTAGAGGATGATGTTGTAGCGGCATGGCCTGCGTGGCTGCAAAGCTGTACGCGATTAGGTAAAAAGGATGCATGGAAAGCCGCTTGCGATGCTGCCAGTGCAATGAAGCAACCTAATAATGCGCAGATTATTGATTATTTATCCAACCATTTTGATGTGTTCCGTGCTCAAAATGAAGATGGCACGACAACGGGGATGGTGACTGGTTATTATCAACCCTTGCTTAATGGTAGTCGAAAGCAATCAAGACAGTATTCACACCCTTTGTATCGAGTGCCTGATGACCTCATTACTGTCGAGTTAGCAGATGCTTACCCGCAACTGAAATATAAGCGAGTAAGAGGGCGGCTGTCTGGTAAAAAGCTTATTCCTTATCGTACGCGTGCAGAGATTGATGCAAATCCATCACCGCTAACTGGTAACGAGATTTTTTGGGTAGATGACCGTATTGATGTCTTCTTTTTGCAGATACAAGGCTCAGGCGTGGTGCAATTAGAAAGCGGTGAGCAAGTGCAAGTTGGCTATGCTAATCAAAATGGTCATCCTTATCATTCGATAGGTCGTTTGCTTGTTGAGCAGGGTGAGCTTACTTTGGATAAAGCCTCGATGAATGGGATTAAAAATTGGGCTCGGAATAATTCAGATAAACTACAGGCATTACTCAATAGTAATCCTAGCTATGTTTTTTTTAGAGAGTTGCCCGTAGGCTTGTCTGGCCCAATTGGTGCGCTAGGAGTGCCGATTAAAGCAGAGCGTAGTGTTGCAGTTGACCGAAAATTTATTCCACTAGGCGCACCTATTTTCTTATCGACAACAGAACCCAATAGCACTAAGCCGCTCAGGCGCTTAATGTTGGCACAAGATACGGGCGGTGCTATTAATGGCGGTGTAAGGGCAGATTTCTTTTGGGGGGCTGGTGACAGGGCTGGGGCAAGAGCTGGGTCGATGAAGCAGCAAGGAGCGGTTTGGGTTTTGTTGCCAAAAGGGTTTGAACTACCTTAATAGCTTATGAGTGTGAAAAAATCAAAATAACCTGTGCAGTATTAAGTTTGTGGATTGCTCCGCTGATTGGGCATGCTTTGATTTGTAAATGGGTGGATGATAATGGGACTGCGCATTACTCGGAAAAAGCCAGCTAAAGGTAAAGTAATAAAATTGAAACTACCCCCGCAACCAACTTCATTGAAAACAGCAGAAGAGTTGTTTCAAGAAAGAGAGAAGGCAAGGCGGCAGGAAGTTGACAAAGCAAATACACTTAAAAAGGCATCAACAAATCAGGCTGAGACGAGAAGGTCCGAATCTGTTTCAGTTGGTAGAGAAGGTGGAGCAGATATTTCGAGATGTGCGTTAGCAAAAGATGTTTTAAATAGCTCACTAAAACATTCAAATGGTGCGCCACTCGATGCGAGTGATATCAAAACGGCAAGTAATGATATTCGAAAGTTTTGTCACTAATCTAAAAACAAAAAAGGCGCATTAAGCGCCTTTTTTATAACACAAGAACAAAAATTACTTGTTCATTACGTACATTGTAACTTCAAAACCGAAACGCATTTCAGTAGCTGCTGGTGTTGTCCACATAGTAATTCTCCTTTTGTTTAAATTCGTAAGCTATTGCATTACGTATTAAACAGTCTACTGGGGCTTCAAAGAAAATCAGTGGACAATCTACTTAAAACAGACTCATGATTTTCATTAGATTATCGCTTGAGCCTAACGGATACCTTTGACACGCTTAATCAACTTCTTTATACCTTTTCGGCCGATGGTACGTTTTAGCTTTACTTTCCCATCATATAGACAAAACCTAAGCTTAATGGGAAGGTTAAATTGTCGTCCACTTAGCGCTAAATACATTTGCATAAAGCGTTGGCGTCCTTCGCCATGTAATTTATGGCAAGCGCGGGTTAAGTCGGCGATTCTGAGTTTGAATGGGATGGCATGATTGAAATTGTGAATTCGAGCCGTATCAATCAAAGAAAATTCAAGCACATTGTTTGCGTGAATATTGATCAAAATATTACCGCCAGAGTAGTCTCTGAAGTAAATGCCGCGTTTATGCATATTGTGAGAAAACTGTGCGAACTGTCGATAAACCTCTTTAGCTGTCAGCCCTTTATAAGTTGAATCACCTCGAGCAAAAGCAGAAAATAGTTCACCAATCGTACAGTCAGCTGCCACACGCTCACAAATATAAAAGTTTTGCTTTAAGGACGTGTCGCCCGTTTTTTCAAAGTAAGCAACTGGTTGTGCTGTACCTACACCGCGTCGTAGTAGCTCCATCGCCCCATTCCAACTACGTTTTGCTTTGCTCGGCTTGAAGCGATCTAAAAAGGCTTTGTGCGGGTACATTTTGACAGGCTGTTTAATCGTGAGCTGAGCTGTTGTATCTCTTGGATCTGGCATCGCCCAAATGACATTTCTTGCATGTCGCAATGATTGGTCTTTTTGTGGAGCTATCAAAGTTTCAGGGTTAAGTGTGAGCATTAGTTGATTAGCCTCAGCTTCATCTTTGGCTAATACCAGACCTGACCAACCGTTTTGATTAAATCTAAAATATTGTGCATTTTCAACATGCGCATGAATCGCCAGGTTTTTTGCTAGGGCAGGTGTTGGCAATAGTTCGATGTTCCAGTCTTTATCCCAACATATATAAATAGGTGCTTCACACACTAGCTCAGTATTTTTCTCTAACATGGCACCATCACGATTGGTTATTTTGGCATTATTGAGTGTGTTTTCTGTGTATATATCAGAAAGGTAAGCGACTTTTCCGTTAATTGTCCAGGCGACATGTATTTGCCACTGTTGATTGTTAAAGTGATGTACTTCTAGTCCCACTGCACTTAAAACTGCCTTAATGTACTGTGTGTTGCTTAAGTGGTTGAGCAAAGATTGCATGGCATAAAAGCTTGGATAGCGCTGGTATTCATTTAGTACACCATCAGCTGATTGATAATGTGCGACACGTTCTAGCGCGGGATATTCTGCATCTGTTAGGCCGTCGTCAATAAGGCCTCCACGGTTGCAGATAAGAGCGCCCCAGTTGGCTTGGTGTAAAGCGCCAGACGCAGCTAATAAGGCGAAGTAGCGTGTTAAGTAATCCGCTTGTTTCTGTTTGCCATTGGCTAATATACGCTCTATACGGTAGATGGCCCAAAATGCAGTAGAAGAGCTGGTTTGGTTGACACCGAAATCTAGTCCAATTTTTTGTAAGATGCGCGCTTTTTTGACAAGATTATATTTAAGTAATGTTGACCATTTGTACTTGAGCACTCTGTGATCAAAGCGCTCTGGCTCACTGACTCTTTCAACAAAAAGATTATCAGTCTGTGTGTCTGGCAACAAACCATCAGTTGCTAATATCTTAAAAATGCCAATGTTATAAATCGGTTCAAAGTCTTGTATGTTTGGACCAAGTAACTTAATGCCACGAGACTTTACTTCTTCATGCGCAATTCTCCATGCAATCAGGAAGCTGTGTAAGGTATAACCAGCCCAACGTTTACGGTTGATGGTGTTGCCAATTTCAACTTGTGCGACTTCCACACCATAACGGTTGAGTGTTGTTGCTAAAAAGGAGCGCCAATCAGCTTGTTCAGCTGTGCCGCCCATATGTGCAGCTATATGCGCAGGCGGGAATAGATGTAAAGTGACGTTAAATCCTTTTGTAATGAGCGTTTGTAAAAAGCGCGCATTGAAGTTGTCAACATCATTGTAAGTAAAGTCGATCCGGACATTATTGATACCAAGTGTTTCTAGTTGCCTAATAATGTAGTGATCTACTTCAATATTTTCATTAGAAGCAACGCATACTCCAAAAAAATCTTCAGATAGCGTATGGTTTTGTGTGGGTAGGTGCCCGTTTTTAATACGTAAGCCACCGCTTAAGATGTACTTTAGGCTGTTGGTTGCCAGTTGTTTAGCGGATGTAGAATAGAATTGTTTGTTCATTTAGGCTGGGTTTTAATTGGGTGCTAGCCATGTTGAAAGCGTAAGTAATGATTATAAAGCTTATTTGCTATTCGTTTGTTTACTACATTGTTTTTCTTAAGGATGTATTGCTAATCAAGGCCAAGAAATTAGCCTTTTACCCATTTCACAAAAGCTTTGTAGTATTCAGGCTGACGAACACATAAGTACATCATGACTATTGCGTTGAGCATGGCAGTGATTAAAAAGAGCTGAGGAACATCAAAACCTAAGCTAAATATCCAGAGAGAGAGCGCGGTAGATATCACCATGAAAAGTGCGTTCATGATGTTGTTACCTGCAATAACCCGTGATTGGTGGCTTTTAGTGGTATTGCTTTGGATGAAGGCATATAAAGGGACGATATAAAAGCCACCAAAAAGGCCAATGAGCAATACATCAGTTAATAAGTGAAGGTGAGAGAAGCTACCGTAAAAGTCGGTATAACTTCTCACCGCGAGAGCTGGAGAAAGTGCGGCATGAATACTACTGCTGGTCACATATAAGTCAGCTGAAAATAGTGTTAAACCAATACCACCTAGCATCACTAAACCAAGCTCCACCTTATGCTTTGAAAGCTTTTCACATAACAAGGAACCTATGCCGATGCCTAATGAAAAAATAGATAACAATAAGATAAAGACACTTTCATCACCAAAAAGTGTTGTTTTAGCAAAGTTGGGAAATTGGGCCAGCAAGGTGGCGCCAACAAACCAGAACCAAGAAATACCAATGACAGCAAGCCATAAAGATTGGTGTTGCCAAATAAAGGTAAGGTTACGCAAGGTTTCGGTGATTGGGTTCCAATTGATTGTTAAGTCTGGCGCCCCAGCTGGGGTGTGTGGCACACCATGGCTTGTCCAGTAACCCATTACAGCGAGCGCAATAACGGAGGTGCTGATCATTATTGCGCTACTGTTTTGAATGGCCAGCCAGGCGCCTAATATTTGTCCTAGTAGTATGGCAACAAAACTACCCATTTCTAACATCCCGTTACCGCCAATTAATTCTGCTTTACTTAAGTTCTGCGGTAGGTAGGAGTATTTAACGGGACCAAAGATTGTTGAGTGTGTACCCATCATAAATAGAGCCGTCGATAATAGGATAATGTTATGCAGTAAAAATCCAGCACTGGCAAACAGCATGATCAAGATCTCAAATGCTTTAATCACACGAATGAGTTTCGATTTTTCAAACTTATCGGCAATTTGCCCAGCCGTGGCGGAGAATAGAAAGAATGGCAGGATAAATAAGCCAGGCAATAAGGTTGCCATGGTGATGCCATCAATGTTTGTGAGTTGGCTCGTGCGGAAAGCAACCAAAGTGATGAGTGCTGTTTTAAATACGTTATCGTTAAAGGCACCTAAAAACTGTGTAAAAAATAGTGGGCGAAAACGCTGTTCTTTTAACAATTGAAATTGATTACTCATGAATGATCGCCAATGGTTTTAATGTAAGGGGTCTTAATTTAATGAGTAGGAAGATCAAAAATACGCCTTGTTTCAAAAATATGCTGATTGAAGCTGACACCGTTATATTGTATTAAACGTTTCACTGCAAAATCAAACATGAGTGGATTGACTGTTTTTAAAGCTTGCAAAAAGGGTAAGTGCTCACTCTCTAGCAAGCCCTTCTGATGCAACTGTTTTGTGTTAATAAGTGGCATAATCGCTGGTAGCGGGTAGTCCGAACCATTGATTAAACGGTGGTGCCAGTCTGACCGTTCTAGTACTTTTCTAATTGCCCAGGCATGGTTGATTAACGTGATGGCGGAAATTTCTCCATAAGCTAATACTTTGTAGTCGGGTGTATCCATTAAGCGAGCAAATAAATCTAAGCTGCTAATCCGTTTATTGCCATTATCAAAATCTTCATCATCACCGTCGCTAGCGCAATGTGCCAATATGATACGCACACCTTGATCCAAACCACGTCTTAACCTCAGAGGGTTGCCATGATTTTGATCGCCACCTTGCACGGCACTCTCCCTGCCTGTGTGGGTAATGATTGGCATATTGAGATCGGCTGCTTTTTGATAGAAAGTATCACACTTTGGTGAAGCAGGGTCGATGCCCATCCCCGATGGTAACCATTTAATGGCGCGGGCACCTTGTTCTTTTGCTTGTACAAGTGCATCAACTGCATCTTGGCGATAAGGGTGTATGGAGGCTACCCATTCAAAATGTTGAGTATGCTGTTTGGCAACTTCAGCGGCATAGCTATTTGGAATGTAAAAAATAGAGTTTTCTTTATTTGGTTTGCCATCTGGGTTGTGAAACCAGTCAAACGCAAATAGTATGCTTTTATAGCCCAATGGCATTTCTGAGGATAGATGGATGAGACGCTCAATGGCACTCACATCAATTTTTGTTGGGTCTGCGCATGCGCCATTCTCATAAAAATTCTTTTGTATTTTTAATGCTGGATGTGCCCAGCTGTCCATATTTGGGTTAAACCAAATGCCGCTGTTACTATCACCAGTGCCGACGATGTGTACATGACTATCCCAAACTTGATATGGGTCTATCCCCGACCATATTTGGCGCATCAGAGGGTGGTCGTTCAAACTGCTGGGTAGGCCAGTTAAGCATGGGTTGTTAATGCCAGCATCAGGCCATAATCGATAACCAGCATACGATAAACCACTTAAACCAACAGCACCCAGACTTTGTAGAAACTGCCTACGGCTCATTAGATGGCTTCTGCCATTCGTTTAAGCGACACGTAATCCGTTTTTCCTGTACCTAATAGTGGAATTTCTTCAATGACAACAATCTTTCTGACAACTGCAATTTCAGGGCTGCCAAGGTTCTTGGCAACAATTTTTAAGTCTTCACGCTTTAATGCAGTGTCAGTCGTAAATAAGATGATATTTTCCCCTCGTTGCATATCATCCTGCGTACTGGCAG
>Ga0209830_10000284_pt1 | contig 56631 bp, 54 predicted proteins | sample ArcticOcean_MG_C_12_FD_187439 | JGI IMG/M metagenome (GOLD analysis project Ga0209830, IMG submission 187439) | Marine microbial communities from western Arctic Ocean - ArcticOcean_MG_CB8_130 (SPAdes) (version 2) | ecosystem: Environmental > Aquatic > Marine > Oceanic | place: Arctic Ocean...
TACTAAATGGATAATTAATATTATTCATTTAAATCAATTTCGATTGTTCTGTTGCCATCATCTAATACCTTAAAATTAATATAATTTACATTATCTGGTACTAAATTTGGTATTTTTTCTGACCATTCCATAAAACACCAACTATCTTTTAAGAAATAATCCTCAATTCCAATATCAAGGACTTCTGTTTCATTTTCAATCCTGTAAAAATCAAAATGATAAGCAATAGAGTTGTTTATTTCATACTCGTTAACTAGTGAGAAAGTTGGGCTTGATACAGAATCAGTACTACCTAATTTACTAACAATAGCTTTGATTAATGTTGTTTTACCTGATCCCATTGTACCGTTAAATAGCAAAAACCTAGTATTTATATTACTTAAAATAAAATTTACAGCCAATTCAATGTTCTCCAATTTATATTTAATTTTTCTAACCATAACTATTTTGGATCTAATACAACATAAGGAATTATAATTTCTTCCATAGATACACCACCATGCTGATATGTTTCTTTGAAATAAGAAACGTAATGATTAAAATTGTTTGGATAAGCAAAGAATTTATCATCTTTTGCAAAAATATATGGGCTATTAATAGATACAGATGGTAAGCCTATTTTATTTGGATTTAAAAATGAAACAACATCCTTCTCATTATAGGATAGGCTTCTACCTGTTTTGTATCTTAAATTTGAACTTAAATCTTTATTTCCTATTACTTTAGTAGGGTTTTTTACGTTTATAGTCCCGTGATCTGTTGTAATGATCAATTTGTAATTTAAATCACCGGCCTGTTTAATAACACTCATAAGAGAGGAGTTGTTAAACCAACTTGCGGTTAGTGATCTATAACTTTTGTCATCCGAGGCTAATTCTTTGATCATCTCCATCTCTGTTTTAGAATGAGAAAGCATATCAACAAAATTGTATACTAAAGCTATTAAATCATTTTCTGATTTTGAACTAAAATCTTCTTCTAGTTTTTTTCCATTTTTTAGATTAGTGATTTTTATATACTCTGTTTTTAAATTAGATAAGCCTAAATTTTTTAGATTCTCTAGCAGTAATTCTTTTTCATAAAGATTCTTACCACCTTCTTCGTGATCAAATTTCCAATATTGAGGAAATCTCTTTTGGATATCTAATGGCATTAAACCAGAAAACAAAGAATTTCTAGCATACTGAGTTGCTGTTGGCAGGATACTAAAATAGGGTTCTTCTAAAATTTTATTGTAATACTTCAAAATACTGGGCTCGATTGTTTTCCACTGATCATATCTGAGGTTATCTATAACTATAAATAGTGTTTTTTGGTTTGGAGAGATATCCTTAACTAACCTTTCAGATATTAGTCTATTAGAAAGTAGCGGCTTATCATCTGTATTGTTAATCCAGTTTTTGTAGTTATTTTCTATAAATTTTCCAAAAGCAGTATTACATTCTGTCTTTTGAGAAATTAATATTCCCTGCATTGTCGATTCATCCGTGTTATTTAATTGTAATTCCCAGTAAATAAGCTTTAAATATAAATTAACCCAATCACTATAGCTGTTTGCATCCGTTAATTCATTTGATATTTTCCTAAACTCCTGTTGGTAATTACTTAATGTCTTCTCGGAAACTAACTGAGTCTTTGAAATGGATTTTTTCAAACTTAGTAAGATCTGATTTGGATTAACTGGTTTGATTAAATAATCAGAAATTTTATTACCAATAGCATCTTCCATTATATTTTCTTCTTCACTTTTGGTAATCATGATAATTGGAATATTAAAATCTAATTCATTAATTAGATTTAACACCTCTAAGCCAGTTAATCCGGGCATGTTTTCGTCTAATAATACCGCAGAGTATTTGTTCTTTTTAAACATTTCCACTCCTTCAATACCATTGTTTGATGTGTCTAGCGAATAACCCTTGTTCTCTAGAAATATAACATGTGGTTTTAATAATTCAATTTCATCATCTATCCAAAGAATTTTCATATTTAATTAATTATTATTAATATAATTTAAACGTATAAATTTACACAATTATTACAACCAAATAAATATATGTCTATTATATAATCATACATTATGAAATAGTGCATCTTTTATCATATTTTTCATATTTTTGCATAGTATGAACTATAGTGCTTTAAAACTAGCAGAATATTTAAATGGAGATCTTGAAGGCGATCCTGAGGTGATTGTTTCTAAAATTACTAAAATTGAAGAAGCTGAAATGGATTCTGTTACATTTCTGTCAAACAAAAAATATACTTCTTTGGCTTATAAAACAAAGGCAGCGATATTAGTTGTAAATAAAGACTTCAAAACTGAAAAGGAAATTACTCCCTTATTAATTAGAGTTGACAATGCTTATGTTAGTTTTGTTAAACTATTACACCTTTTTAATAAATCAAATGAAATTAGAGTAGGGGTTAGTGATTTATCTCAAATTTCAAAAGATTCAGATCTTTCTAAAGATGTTTTTATTGGTGCCTTTACAACAGTTAGCCCAGGATCAGTGATTTCAGAAAAGGTTCAAATACATGAAAATGTTTTTATTGGAGAAAATGTAAATATTGGTAAGAACACTATTGTTTACTCAGGTGTTAAGATTTTAAAAGACACTCTTATTGGTGAAAACTGTATCATTAACTCAAATGCTGTTATAGGTTCTGATGGTTTTGGGTTTGCACCTAATAAAAACGGTGTTTATATAAAAATACCACAGATTGGGAATGTGATAATTAAAAACTCTGTAAGCGTAGGAGCATCTACTACAATTGATAGAGCAACATTAGGTTCAACTATTATAAACGAAGGTGTAAAACTTGATAATCAAATTCAAGTTGCACACAATGTTGTGATAGGTAAAAATACAGTTATTGCGGCTCAGTGTGGAATAGCAGGATCTTCAACTATTGGAGAGAATTGTCAAATTGGCGGACAGTCTGGTGTTAGTGGTCATTTAAAAATTGGCGATAATGTTATTATCTTAGGTAAATCTGCCGTAACTAATAATGTTAAAAGTAATACTACTGTAAAAGGTTCTCCTGCATTTAATGCGTTGGATTTTAACAAATCGTATGTGCATTTTAAAAATTTAAACAATTCAAAATGATTACTACTACTAAAATTAAACAAACTACAATATCTAAAGCTATCTGCTTAAGTGGAGTTGGCTTGCATACTGGTAAAGATGTAAAGTTAACATTTAAGCCTGCTATTGCAGATAATGGTTACACATTCACAAGGGTTGATTTAGATGGTAGCCCAATAATAGAAGCTAATATAAATTTTGTAACCAGTACTCAAAGAGGTACTGTACTTGAAAAAAATGGAGTTGCAATACAAACATGCGAACATGTTTTAGCTGCACTAGTTGGATTAGAAATTGACAATATTAATATTGAGTTAAACTCATCTGAACCTCCAATTATGGATGGTTCTTCCAAATATTTTGTTGAAGCTTTAGAGAATGCTGGACTAGTAAATCTTCAACATTTCAGAAAGGAATACGTTGTTAAAGAGGTTATTACCTACAAGGATGATAAGTCAGGAAGTGAGATTACAATTATACCTAGTGATCATTATGAGGTAACTACAATGGTGGATTTTGGAACCAAAATATTAGGAACTCAGAATGCAACTCTAAATAATTTAAAAGATTTTAAAACAAACATTTCAAATTCAAGAACTTTTAGTTTTTTACATGAGATTGAAATGTTATTAAACGAAGGTTTGATTAAAGGAGGGGACTTAAACAATGCAATAGTGTATGTTGATAAGGAACTTTCAGAGTCTACAATGGCAAAATTAAAAATTGCTTTTAATAAAGATGACATTAAGGTTAAGTCAAATGGTATTTTAAATAACTTGACATTACATTACCCTAACGAAGCTGCAAGACATAAATTACTTGATGTCATTGGAGATTTAGCACTATCAGGTATTAGACTAAGGGGTAAGGTAATTGCGAATAAACCAGGTCATTTTGTAAATACTAAGTTTGCAAAAAAATTGAGTGATATTATTAAAATTGAAAGAAAAAACAATGTTCCAATCATAGACTTCAGTAAAGAGCCAGTAATGGATACCAATAAGATAATGGAAGTATTACCACACAGGCCACCGTTCTTGTTTGTAGATAAAATACATGAATTATCAAGTTCAAAAGTGATTGGAATTAAGAACGTTACTATAAATGAATCATTTTTTCAAGGTCACTTCCCTGGATTCCCAGTTATGCCTGGTGTTCTTATTGTAGAAGCAATGGCTCAAATTGGTGGTATTCTTGTACTGAACACCTTGGAAAACCCAGAAAATTATTTAACTTTTTTCGCGAAAATTGATAAAGTTAGATTTAAAAATAAAGTTTTTCCAGGGGATACAATAATTTTTAAATGCACACTAATTACTCCAATAAGAAGGGGGATTTGTCATATGCAAGGATATGCTTATGTGAATGGAAAACTATGTGCCGAAGCTGAATTAATGGCTCAAATAACTAAAGTCAAATAAATGAAACAACCTTTATCATATATACATCCAAGTGCAAAAATAGCAAAGAATGTAGTCATAGAGCCTTTTACAACAATTGATGGAAATGTCGTTATTGGTGAAGGAACATGGGTTGGTCCTAATGTTACTATTATGGATGGTGCACGAATTGGAAAAAACTGTAGTATATTTCCAGGTTCTGTGATTTCAGGTACTCCTCAAGATTTAAAATACAATAACGAAGAGACGACAGTAGAAATTGGTGATAATGTAACAATTAGAGAGTGCGTAACTATAAATAAAGGCACTACAGATAGAATGAAAACTGTTATTGGTAATAATTGTTTAATAATGGCTTATTGTCACGTAGCTCATGACTGTATAGTAGGAGATAATTGTATATTTTCAAATAACTCAACTTTAGCTGGACATGTAACAGTTGGTGATTATGTTATTATTTCTGGATTAACCGCAGTTCATCAGTTTTGTTCAATTGGAGATCATGCTTTTGTTACTGGTGGATCACTTGTTAGAAAAGATGTTCCTCCATATGTAAAAGCTGCTAGAGAGCCTTTATCTTATGTAGGAATTAATTCTGTAGGATTAAGAAGAAGAGGGTTTGATTCAAAAAAAATATCTGAGGTACAGAATATATATAGATACTTATACCAAAAAAATTATAATAATTCACAAGCTTGTGATATAATTGAAGCTGAAATGGAAGCTTCTCCAGAAAGAGATAAAATATTACAATTTATACGAAATTCACATAGAGGTATTATGAAAGGATACTTTAAATCAAACTAATATGGCAAATACAAGTGATATAAGGAACGGATTATGCATTAATTATAATCATGACATTTATAAGGTAATTGAGTTCTTACATGTTAAGCCAGGAAAAGGGCCTGCATTCGTTAGGACAAAATTAAAAAGTGTTACTAATGGTAAAGTTATAGATAATACTTTTTCTTCTGGACACAAGATAGATGAAGTAAGGGTAGAGACTCATAAATTTCAATTTCTATATAAAGATGGTGATGATTTTCATTTTATGAATACAGCTGATTACGACCAAATATCTTTAAGTAAAGAGCTTATTGATAATTCTAATCTTTTAAAAGAAGGAGTTTTGGTCACTGTAATAATTAACTCAGAAGATGGATTGCCATTATCAGTGGAAATGCCTGCTAGTGTTGTCTTAGAGGTTATTTCATCTGAACCAGGAGTGAAGGGTAATACGGCTACAAATGCAACAAAACCAGCAACAGTAGAAACTGGAGCAATAATCAATGTCCCTCTTTTTATAAACGAAGGAGATAAGATAAAAATAGAAACGGAAAAAGGAACCTATAAAGAAAGATATAAAGAATAAAATATGAGCGTATTAGTTAATAAAGATTCTAAAATTATAGTACAAGGGTTCACAGGTAGTGAAGGTACATTTCATGCAACTCAAATGATTGAATACGGAACAAACGTTGTCGGTGGTGTTACACCTGGAAAAGGAGGTTCTTTACACCTTGAAAAACCAGTATACAATACTGTAGAAGAAGCTGTAAAGAAGTTAAATGCTGATACTTCAATAATATTTGTGCCACCTGCATTTGCGGCAGATGCAATAATGGAAGCAGCAGATGCAGACATTAAAACAATAATAACTATAACTGAAGGTATTCCAACTTCAGATATGATTAAAGTAAAAAACTACTTAAATGGTAAAGACTGTGTATTAATAGGCCCTAATTGTCCAGGTGTTATTACTCCAGGTGAGGCAAAGGTTGGTATAATGCCTGGATTTGTTTTTAAGAAAGGGAATGTAGGGATTGTGTCCAAATCAGGAACTCTAACATATGAGGCTGCTGATCAAGTCGTGAAACAAGGTTATGGAATAAGTACCGCTATTGGTATTGGAGGAGATCCTATAATAGGGACTACAACAAAACAAGCTTTAGAAATGCTTATAAATGATGATGAAACCGATTGTGTAGTGATGATTGGAGAAATAGGAGGGCAGCTAGAGGCAGATGCAGCAAACTGGTATAAGTCAAGCGGGAGCACAAAACCAGTAGTTGGTTTTATAGCAGGAGAGACCGCGCCGGCTGGTAGAACAATGGGTCATGCAGGAGCGATCGTTGGTGGAAGTGATGATACTGCACAAGCAAAAAAAATGATATTAAGTAAATGTGGAATTAATGTAGTGAATTCACCTGCTGATATAGGTAAGGAAGTTAAACTAATTCTTAATTAAATATATGTTACTAAAAAACAAAAATGTAATTATAACTGGTGCTACCAGAGGTATAGGTAAGGGCATTGCTTTAGAATTTGCAAAACAAGGAGCAAATATAATATTCACATATAGTAGATCTCATGATGAAGCAAAAAAACTTGAAGATGAACTAAACAATCTCGGAGTTAAAGCTATATCATTCCAAAGTGACGCTTCGAAATTTGATGATGCACATAGCTTAATAGATAAAGTATTATTAGATTTTGACACAATTGACGTATTAATAAACAATGCTGGAATAACTAAGGATAACTTATTGATGAGAATGCAAGAATCTGATTTTGATACAGTTATAGATGTTAACTTAAAGTCTGTATTTAATATGACTAAGGCTGTACAAAGAACAATGCTTAAACAAAGACATGGATCAATAATTAATATGAGTTCTGTCGTTGGTGTAAAAGGGAATGCAGGACAGACTAATTACGCTGCTTCAAAGGCAGGTATCATCGGTTTTTCAAAATCTGTGGCATTAGAGCTGGGATCAAGAAATATCAGATGTAACGTTGTAGCTCCAGGGTTTATAGAAACTGAAATGACTGCAAAGTTAGATGAAAATACAGTAAATGAATGGAGAAAAAACATACCTCTTAAAAGAGGAGGAACTCCACTTGATATTGCCAACACCTGCGTTTGGTTAGCTAGCGAGCTTTCTTCATACGTAACAGGTCAAGTAATTAATGTGGATGGCGGAATGCTAACATAAATAATAATTTTAATAACATAAAAACAAAAAACATGGACAAATTACCGAAAATTGGATTACCCTTAATTTTAATATTTTCTTTTATCTTATTGATAGGAGGAAAGACTTTAGTAACAATTAACGCTGGTGAAGCTGGAGTTGTATTTAAAACCTTTGATGGAGGTGTCGTAACGGATAAGCCTCCATTAAGTGAAGGTTTACAATTCATAATGCCTTGGAATTCAGTAGTTGTATATGAAGTTAGACAACAAGAGGTTTTTGAAAAGATGAATGTATTATCTTCTAATGGTCTAGAAATTAAACTAGAAGCTTCTGCATGGTTTCAACCTACAATAGAAAACTTAGGTAAATTACACCAGGAGAAAGGAGTAAATTATAAAAGTAGAATATTATTGCCCGCAATTAGATCTGCAGCAAGAAGTGTTGTAGGAAGATATACGCCAGAACAACTATATTCTAGTAAGAGAGATGCTATTCAATTAGAGATTTATGATGAAACAAAGAAAATTGTAGCTGATCAATACATACAACTTAACGAAATACTTGTTAGAGATGTGACATTGCCTCCAACAATTAAAGAAGCGATAGAAAGAAAATTGAAGCAAGAACAAGAGTCTTTGGAATATGAATTTAGACTTGAAAGTGCTAGAAAAGAAGCGGATAAAGTTAGAATTGATGCACAGGGTAAAGCTGATGCGAATAGAATACTAAACTCTTCTCTTACAACTAATATTTTAAGAGATAAAGGAATTGAGGCTACTATAAAGTTAGCTTCTTCAAACAACTCTAAAGTGGTTGTTATAGGAAGCGGAAAAGATGGATTACCTCTTATCTTAGGGAATAATTAATTTCTACTTTTAAAATTAAAAAAAACCTCATAAAGTACTTATGGGGTTTTTTTTATAAAAAAAATCAGTAAATAAATGAATTTAAATAATTATTATCTAATACATATTCAGTTTTTAGGGTATAGGTTTCATGGTTGGCAAAAACAGCCTAATCTAAAAACTGTGCACTTAATGATTGATAGAACTATTAATTATGTATTTGATGGCGACAACAAATTTAAAACATTAGGAACAGGCAGAACAGATGCAATGGTCTCAGCCACCGATACAGCGTTCGAGTTATTTACAGACAAACCACTAATCAACTTGATAGAGTTCCAAGATTTAATAAATAAAAATTTTCCACAAGACATTAGAGCCTTATCTATAGAAAAGGTCAGTAAAGAGTTTAATATCATTAATAGTCCAAAACTAAAGGAGTATAAGTATTTGTTTTCTGAAGGGATAAAAAATCATCCTTATTGCGCACCATTCATTACAACATTTTTAGATGATCTAGATATTAATATAATGAAAGATGGCGCTAAATTGTTTGAGGGCAAGCATAACTTAAAGTCCTACTGCTATAAACCAAATGACAATGGATTATTTGAAAGAGAAATAAACTATTGTAGAATTTCTACAAATGAAACTCTAAAAGCAAGTTTTTTTCCAAAAATTAGTTATGATTTAACAGTTGTTGGCAAAGGATTCATGAGGAATCAAATCCGATTAATGATGGGGGTTCTTGTTGAACTAGGTAGAGGGGAGGTAGACCTTAAATATATAGAAGACTCCTTAATTGAATATAACCCTACAATAAATTACATAGCACCTGCTTCAGGATTAAGGCTTAATAAAGTGACATTTACAACTTAAGATTTTTAATACTCACACTAGAAGGCATTTCAAATATATGTAAATCGAAATACTTAACTGATGAAATGATATGATCGAATATATCTGAAATTATGTATTCGTAATTTTGCCATTCTTTATCTGAACTAAAAGCGTAAACCTCTAGAGGAACACCATGTATTGTCGGATCTAATTGTCTGACCATTATAGTCATATCTTTATTTATTGCCGAGTGCGTTTCAATGTAAGTTTGCAAGTACTTTCTAAAAACCCCAATATTAGTTAAATTCCTTCCGTTAAGAAGAAGGTCTTTATCAACATTGTTTTTTAAATTAAAACCGTCAATATCATTCCTCCTGTCATTAACATATGATGAAATAATCTCAATTTTTGATAGTTTTTGTATATCCTCTTTATTAAGAAATTTAATACTATCAAAATTAATATTTATAGATCTTTTAATCCTTCGACCTTCTGAACTTACCATACCTCTCCAGTTTTTAAAAGAATCTGAAATAAGTGCATAAGTTGGGATAGTAGTTATAGTCATGTCAAAATTTTGAACTTTAACCGTAGCTAAATTAATTTCAATAACATCTCCATCAGCACCATACTTTTGAAATGTAATCCAATCTCCAATCCTAACCATATCGTTTACAGAGACCTGGATACTAGCAACAAATCCCATAATAGTGTCCTTAAATACTAAAATGATTATTGCAGACGCAGCACCAATTGTAGTGATGAACTCCATAAAGCTTCTTCCTGTTATAAGAGCTAGTAGACTAACTACAGAGAAAGCCCAAATAAACATCATTATCACCTGAATATAACTATCTATAGGTTTATCTTTTAGCTTAGGAAGTGTCTTGAAGTAATCTCGTACAGTATAAATTAAACTTCTCAATATAAACACAATTACTAGTACTAGTATCATTTTATTGACCCTTATCAACAAATCAGAAATAGCTGTAAATTCATTAAATATGAAAGGGATAATAAATAAACTAATAGAGAATGGAATTAGATGAGCTATATATCTTGGAGTTCTATTTGTTATTAATATATCATCAAATCTAGACTTTGATTTCTTTGCGAATCTTATAAATACAACTCTTATTATCTTTTTACATATAAAATCAATTACGTATAGCCCAACAAGACTAATCAAACTTAGTATTAAAACATATAATATTAATGTATTTTCATCAGTCATACCAATTTCCATTAGATATTCATGTAGTATCTGAGATAGCTCTTTCATTTTTTACGGTTTATCATAGTTGTGAATCCTATTTTACATAATATAAATTATAGGACAAATAGGTGTGTGTTAAAATTTTCTCAATAAATAACTATTGAGATATATTATTAGTCGTTGGAAGTAATAACCATTTCCCTATCATACTTACAACACATTGGTAGTTTATCATAATTTTCAGCAACCGCTAAACTAATTTCGGTATCGTAACCAGATTTAGATATAGCATTATGAATATCAGAAAGTAACTCATCGTTAAGATCAGAATTGATATTAATGTTAATTATTTTTGATTCTGTAGACCAAGAAGCATTTTCTACACCTTTGATAGACATAGCTGCTGCTTCGATAGTAGATTTACACATACCACAATTACCTCGAACTCCGAAAGATATATCACTTTGTATTTCGCTTGTAAGTTGTATTTCTGGTGTGTTTACAATTTCTATAACCTCAGGAGTTTTCTTGTTTAAACAAGAAACTAAAAAAATAACACTTGTAATCAGATATATTTTATTCATAATTTAAAAATTTAGATATTAATATTGGTTTTTTCTCTATTTGCTTTAAAACTTCTTATAAAATATAACATCGATACTAAAGAAGTAGATATCATAACTAAAATACGTATTAAACCTAGACCTCCAGTATCAAAAGATTTTGGTAACCTCATTATTACTAAAGCTAGTAAAATTATTAAAGTTAGCAAAACTGCAATATGAGCTATAAGTTTATTTTTATTTTTCACCCCTTTACTACATAACAATAGAATAAATCCAAACACTACAGGAATAAGAGCTGTTAGAGATAAAACTTCTAAGTAACTCCAAACACCAATAGAAATTAGCGCAACAGAGTTAATTATGTTTGCCTTATAAGAATCCATGAAATATTGTTTTATTAATTAGTTTGAGAAATAAATATAATTAAAAATTAACTAACTGTTACTGTCTCTTTAATTTTATCAAAGTTTTCCCTTAAATAAGATCTTAATCGTTTCTTGTAATCATCGGTCAGCCAATCTAAAAAATTATGTGTACTCTTACTGATACATTTTGAGTATCTATTTATTCTAAAATCTATATCATCATTAAGTTTTTTGGATAAAATAAGAGCATCAAAAATATCTTCACTGTTTTCAATACATATTTCAGCATGTTGAATTATAGATCTCTCTAAAACAACTTTTGAGGACTCACCTTTTCTTATGGATTGAACATAAGTTTTATTAATATCGAAATAAACTTCTTTAGAATTCAAAAATTCTTGCCTTAATTCATCTGGCATTTCATATCTAAAATTACCCTCGATTTCTTCATCGGTAATTATACTGTCTAGGTAATAATTTGGTGATTTAAATATTCTTTGCCAATCTAAATCAATTCCCCATTCACCAAACCTGTGGAAATTATTACCTAAATCTATAACATTAAAGTGAGGTTTGTTTTTTAGTATTCTAGACCCCCTACCAATCATTTGATAGTATAATGTTAATGATTTTGTTGCTCTATTAAGTATTATTGATTCAACAGTTGGTTCATCAAATCCAGTTGTTAATATACTAACTGAAGTTAAGATTGCGCCAGGCGTGACTTTAAACCAATGTAAAATTCTAGCCCTTTCTTTTTTAGATGCTGTGTTATCTAAATGAGCTACATCATAACCTGCAGTCTTGAACATATCGTAAACAATAAGTGATGTGTTTATTCCATTGTTAAAAATCAATGTTTTTAATCCTTTACATTTTTCTTCATATGACATTAACAACTTAGATAACATGTCGTTGTTAGTGTACAGGTCCTCAGAAGACTTTACAGTGTAGTCACCATTAGCACCTATAATTAAAGAGGTTAGGCCAACATTAAATGAATACATATTAGCACTGGCTAAAAATTCGTTTTTTATTAAATCTTGGATAGACTCCCCTACTATTAATTCATCATAGTTGTCAGTCATAGGCAGCTCAATATTAGAGCTTAAAGGAGTAGCCGTTACTCCTAATATAAATGAATTACTAAAAAATTTAAATAGCTTAGTGAAGGAATTATAGTGAGCTTCATCAATTATAACTAATCCAATTCCAGAAATATCTAACTTACCATCATTAAGTCTATTGTTTAGAGTCTCCACCATAGCTACAAAACAGCTATACTTGGACTGATCATCTAGATTAGCTTTACTATCAATAATTTTATTAACTACTCCAAACTCAGATAATACTTTTGAAGTTTGTTTACACAACTCTATTCTATGAGTCATGACTAATACTTTTTTATTGTGATTTGACAAGTACTGTCTAACAATTTCTGAAAAAATTACAGTCTTTCCACCACCTGTAGGTAATTGATACAACAGATGATAATCTTCTCTAGAGTTCTCAAAACTATCAAAAATCTTATCAATAGCACCTTTTTGATAACTATATAAGCTTTTGTCAGCTTTTCTTTCTTCTTTCTCGTTTAGGGTAATTATCATTTGAAAAATGTTGGTGGGCAAAAATACCAACTTTAGTTAGTTTTTCTACTATAAAACATTATTTATTTTATATTTTTATACTTAAACACTTACTGATGAACTCTTACCTCAAAACCATTTTTTTACTTATAATTATTGCTGTTATTTATCTTTTAAAGATTAATAATGACAAAAACACTCTTATAGAGAAAGCGAAATCAATACACAATAATATTATAACTCTCGACACACATTGTGATATTGATGTTCGAAATTTTACTGACTCAATTAATTATTCTCAAAATTTAAATACACAATGTAATATTCCAAAAATGGAATCTGGTGGCTTAGATGTTGCTTGGTTTGTAGTATATACTGGTCAAGGTGAGTTAAGTGATGAGGGCTATGAAAAAGCTTATAATAATGCGATATCTAAATTTAATGCTATTCAAAATTTAGTTAACATCTATGCGCCAGAAAAAATTGGATTAGCACTTACTTCTGCAGATGTTAAAAAAATTCATAGAAGTGGTAAAAAAGTTGCAATGATTGGTATTGAAAACAGTTATCCAATTGGACTAGACATTAAAAACGTAGAAAAATTTTATGACATGGGAGCACGCTACATGTCATTAGCTCATAATGGACATAGCCAATTAAGTGATAGCAACACTGGGGAGTCCGACGGAGTATATCTTCACAATGGGCTTAGTGAACTAGGCATTGAAGTGATTAAAGAAATGAATAGGCTTGGTATAATGATAGATGTTTCTCATCCATCTAAAGAAGCTATTAGACAAATGATTGAGATAAGCAAAGCTCCTGTTATTGCATCCCACTCTTCAGCAAGAACATTATGTAATCATAGTAGAAATTTAGATGATGAGCAGCTAGGTTGGATAAAAGAAAATGGTGGTGTTGTACAAACTGTTGCATTTAAATCGTATTTAAACTCTGAAAAATCTAAACCAAGTAGTAATAACAAAGTAGATGTTTCAGATTTTGTTGACCATATTGATTATTTAGTAAAAAAAATAGGAATAAATCATGTAGGCATAAGTAGTGATTTTGATGGTGGTGGTGGTATTGAAGGGTGGAAAGATGCCTCAGAGACCTTTAACGTAACATTAGAGTTAGTTGAAAGAGGTTATACTGAGGCGGAAATTGAAAAGATATGGTCAGGAAATTTACTTAGAGTTTTGGACGAGGTTTCTGTAATTTCAGATAAGTTAAAAGATTTGTAGTTTTTATTATTATTAGTATAAAACTAATTTTTTTTAAGAAATAAATAATATAGGTTAATTAAAATAATAGCAAGGTTAGTAATAACTATAGGGTATTGAGTAATTAATGAACCATATATTACGAAAAATAGACACCCAATACTGTTAATTATTCTAAGTTTAATTACGTTTTTCATCGTAAATGAAACAAGTAAAACAGTCATTGCTAAATAACCTACCCACTCAGTTAACTCTATACCTAAAAATAATGTGTCCATTTGATATTTTTTTTTAAATGTAATCAAATCTAATACTTAAATTAAATATTAATACCTTCTTTTAACCTCTCTTACAATATCTTCTAATCCGTTTAATTGTAATTCATAGACGAGCTCTAATTGTTTTCCTATTTTTCCAGCTGGAAAACCCTTGTTTTTATACCATACTATATAATGCTCGGGTAGGTCTATTAGGTACCTCCCCTTGTATTTACCAAAAGGCATTTTCATTTTAGCTATGTCTATAAGGATTTGTTTGTCTTGAAACATTTAAATATAGCTTAATAATTAAGTAATTTATCCAGTTCTATTTCAAATCTATTGTATGGTAGGTACTGATCTTCTAGACTTTTTTCAAATGGAATAGGAGTATCTAAACTTGCAACTCTTATAACAGGTGCATCTAAGTGTTCAAAGCAATTTTCCATTATAATTGAAGAGATCTCAGAGGCTAACCCTCCAAACATGGAATCTTCTTGTAGTATTATTGCCTTTCCAGTTTTTTTAACAGAACTGATTATAGACTCTTTATCTAAAGGGCACAACGTTCTTAAATCAATTAAATCAAAAGAGTATTTATCTCTATTTTTTACTATCTCTAAAGCTTTATGTACTGGTGCTCCGTAGGTAATTATAGTTAAATCACTACCGGTCATTAAACTGCAAGCTTTTCCAATAGGTATATTGTAATAACCGACAGGCACATCTTGTCGAATACTTCTATACAATGCTTTATGCTCAAAAAATAAAACAGGGTTTGGATCTTCAATAGATGCTGTTAACAGACCTTTTGCATCTGCCGGAAAAGCAGGGTAAACAACCTTTAAACCTGGCGTTTTAGTAAACCAAGCTTCGTTTGTTTGAGAATGAAAAGGACCTGCTCCTACTCCTGCTCCACAAGGCATTCTTAATACAACATCTGCGTTTTGCCCCCATCTATAATAAGATTTAGCGAGATAATTAACTACTGGATTAAAACCAGAAGTTATAAAGTCTCCAAATTGTAATTCTACTACAGATTTTGTATCACAGATAGATAAACCCATTGCTACTTCAATTATAGAAGATTCGCATATAGGAGTGTTTCTTACTCTATCTTTACCATACTTCTCAACAAAACCTTCTGTAATTTTAAAGACACCACCATATTCTGCAATATCTTGTCCCATTATAACTAATGAGTCATTCTTTTTCATAGCTTCATCTAAGCCTTCAGAAATAGCATCTACTAACCTTATGTATTTTGTTTCTATTGAAGGAGAAATAAGTTTAACTTCAAACTTTTTGAAAACATCTGATAATTCAAATTCCACATTTGCAATTGGATAATCTTCATTATATGCAATTTCTAAATTATCGTTAATCTCTTTGTTTAATATTTCTTTTATAGATTTAATATCTCCGTCATTAATTAATTCATTTTCTAATAGAAAATATTCAAAGTTTGAAATCGGATCTTTTTTAGCCCAAGTGTCTATAAGTTCTTTTGGAACATATTTAACTCCACTAGCTTCTTCATGACCTCTAATTCTAAAAGTTTTAAACTCTATTAATACAGGTCTAGGGTTTTTTCTAATATCTTTTGATATTTTAGATATTTTACTGTATACTTCAATAACATTATTTCCATCTATAATATGTGATTCCATCCCATACCCTACTCCTTTATCCGCTAAGTTTTCGCAATTATATTGTTCTTTAGTAGAAGTTGATAAACCATAACCGTTATTTTCGATACAAAAAAGCACAGGTAAATTCCATACTGAAGCAACATTTAAGGCTTCATGAAAATCTCCCTCACTAGTACCGCCATCTCCAGTAAATACAGCTGTAACTTTATTAGTTTTATTAATTAGTTGGTGTAACGCAATACCATCAGCAACACCCATTTGAGGGCCTAAATGAGATATCATCCCAACTATATGAAATTCTTTTGTTCCAAAATGAAAAGACCTGTCTCTACCTTTTGTAAATCCTGATGCTTTGCCTTGCCATTGGCTAAATAATTTTGAAAGGGGGATGTTTCTAGAAGTGAATACACCTAGATTACGATGCATAGGTAAAATAAACTCATCATCATTTAAAGCATTTGTTAATCCTATCGAAATTGCTTCTTGTCCAATTCCAGAAAACCACTTGGATATTTTTCCTTGTCTAAGAAGAATTAACATTTTTTCTTCAATAAGCCTAGACTTCATCATAGCGGTATATAACTCGACTAATTTTAACGTTTTAATACCGCCTGTTTTATACAACATAAAAAATAAAAATTTTTCATTAAAAATATAAAATATATAATTCTAATAAGCTTAATTATTAATTAACTTTATTAACTTTATTAACTATTACATAATAATTATAATATTAGTGAAAAATATGACTACAAATAAAATCCCCAGTGTAAATTTAGCAGATTTCCTTTCTGCAAATGTTGATAAAAAGAATGAGTTTGTTCAGTCAATTGGTAGAGCTTTTGAAGAAATTGGCTTTGTAGCCTTAAATGGACATTTTCTTAATTCTGAATTTAACGAAAAATTATATAGAGAAATAAAATCATTTTTTGACCTACCCCAAGAAACTAAAAACAAATATGAGATACCTGGTATTTCAGGTCAAAGAGGATATGTTTCCTTTGGAAAAGAATCAGCTAAAGGTAGTAAGCATGGAGATTTAAAAGAATTTTGGCATTTTGGTCAATACGTAGAAGGAGATGAAAAACTTTTACAAGAATACCCTTTGAATGTTGAGATTTCTGAGAATAACGAGTTTAACATAGTAGGGAAGGAAACATATAAATTACTAGAGAAAACAGCTAAATATGTACTAAGGGCTTTAGCTTTATATTTAAATCTAGATGAGTTTTATTTTGATAAATATTTAACTAACGGCAACTCTATACTTAGACCTATTCACTACCCTCCTATCTTAGATAAACCTAAAGATGCTGTTAGGGCTGCTGCACACGGGGATATAAATTTAATTACTTTATTAATGGGAGCTCAAGGAAGAGGATTACAGGTTAAAAATAATAATGGTGAATGGATTGACGCTATTGCTTCAGAAGATCAGTTAATGATAAACGTTGGGGACATGTTATCTAGACATACTAATAATAAATTAAAATCTACAGTACATCGAGTTATTAACCCGTCTAAAGACTTAATGAAGAAATCTAGGTATTCTATTCCGTTTTTTATGCACCCTATAAGTGATATGAAATTAAATGTTCTTGAATCATGTATTGATAAAAAAAACCCTAAATCATTTGAAGATATAACTGCAGGGGAATTTTTAAATCAAAGGTTAGTTGAACTAGGTTTATTGAAAAAGTAATGGATTTACAAGATCAATTAAAAAATTTCTTCCCAGATCATAAGTTAACTGACAATAATTATTCTACAGATGAGGTTAAACAATCTCAAGATGAACCCATTATCTGTAAGTATGAGAAAAGAAAGGGCAAGCCTATAACTATTTTAGAAAATTTCAAGATTAATAATAGTGAACTAAAAATTATTGCAAAAGATTTGAAAAAATTTCTTAGTGTTGGTGGAACTGTAAAAGAAAATTATATTATAATTCAAGGTGATTATAGGGATAAAATTATGAAAATATTAAATTCTAAAGGCTTTGAAACAAAGAGAGTTGGAGGGTAAAATCAAAATATGTTAAAGCAAAAAGAATCCGAATTAATATTTAATGAAGATGGTAGTGTTTACCATTTAAAATTAAAGCCTGAAAATATATCTAATACAATTATACTAGTCGGTGATCCAGCAAGAGTAGATTTGATTACTCAGTATTTTAGCTCAATTGAATTTACTATCCAAAATAGAGAATTTAAAACTGTTACTGGTATATATAAAAGCACTAGACTTTCAGTTTTATCAACCGGAATAGGTTCAGGTAATATTGACATAGTATTAAATGAATTAGATACCTTGGTTAATATAGATTTCAACACTAGAAATGTTAAAACTTCACTATCTAAGCTAAATTTAGTCAGAATCGGCACATCTGGTTCAATCCAAGATGATATACCTGTAGACTCCTTACTAATTAGCTCTAAGGCAATTGATATAGATGGATTTCTAAATAATTATAAAATAAGCAAGGAGCATACAGATAACTCTGTGGACCAATTTTTAGATAATTATAAAGAAAACAACAATAAAACTTCACCTTTATGCTTTAAATGTTCTGATAATTTAATGAATAAATTAAAGGATATAGCTGACTTTAGTGGTGTTACAGTAACTTGTAATGGGTTTTACGGTAGTCAGGGTAGATCAATAAGAATGCAGTCTTCTAATGATGATTTTATTAAAGAACTTAATAAAATTCAATTTATCAATGATAGAGTAACTAATCTAGAAATGGAAACAGCAATTATCTATGGTATGTCAAAAATATTAGGTCATGAAGCGATTTCATTAAATGCAATTTTAGCAAATAGAGAAAATGGCACTTACAGTGAAAATCCTAGTAAAACAATAAATAAATTAATTCTGTTAACACTAAATAACTTATCGAACTTATAATTTCAACACTTTTCATTTTTATACTTAGACTGGCAGATCAGAGTTTAGGTACCTTAAGAGCATTATTAGTTTCAAGAAATAAACCATTTCATGCTGCTTTAATTGGTTTAGTTGAGTCTGCTATATGGATTATTGCAGTTTCAAAAGTAATACAAAACGTTGCTGACCCTGTTTTAATTGCTGGGTATGCTTCAGGTTTTGCTGCTGGCACTATACTTGGTTCATATCTAGAGGGTGTAATTGGAGTCGGCAGTATGGTCATTAAGGTATTTACTGCAATAGAATCTAATAACTTAGCTGATGTGTTAAGAGAAAATGGATATGCTGTTACTGTTATTAATGGAGAAGGTAGAGATGGGGCAGTTAAAATTTATTGGTGTATAGTTTCTAGAAAAAAATTAAAAAAAGTTTTGAAAATTATAAATGACAATAACCCGAAAGCATACATTACTACAGAGTTAGTTAATCCTATTTCTTTGAAAAAATAAAATTTTTACCAATTTATCTGATCTTTACTTTTGGCAATTAAATAGGTATTTGTTTTACTAAAATGTTTGTTTCCAAACCAGTAACCTCTATTGGCACTAAGTGGAGATGGATGGCCTGAATTCAACAATAAATGTTTGCTATTGTCTATTAAATTACTTTTTAATATTGATTTATTTCCCCATAATAAAAAAACTATATTATTTTTATTTTCAGAAATGTAGGATATAATACTATCTGTAAATGTTTCCCACCCTAAGTTATAATGACTTCCAGGAGAGCTGTCCCTTACCGATAAGCAAGAGTTTAGTAACAAAACACCTTGATTAGCTAAATAAGTAAGATCACCGTTTTTAGGAATTGATTTATTTAAGTCATCCTGTAATTCTTTAAATATATTTTTTAAAGATGGTGGTACTTTAACATTTTTATTCACTGAAAAGGACATTCCATTGGCTTGATTTGGCTGATGGTAAGGGTCCTGCCCTATAATTACAACCTTTAATTTTGAAAAGGAACACAAGTTTAAAGAATCAAAAATATTTTTGATTTCAGGATAACAAGAATATTTTATATACTCGTTTTTTACAGTATTAGATAATTCCTGGAAGTAATCTTTGTTTAATTCTTCTTGTAATATACCCCTCCACTCTTGGCTTAAATTAGATATCAAAATTAAATTATTTAATTCCCTTAAACTTACCGACTGAGCGTCCGACTATCATAGATACAGCTGCATCACCAGTCACATTAACAACAGTTCTGCACATATCTAAAGGTCTATCTACAGCGAAGATTAAAGCTAGACCTATAGCTAGTTTATCAGAAGGGAATCCAATTGATTCTAATACAATCACTAGCATTACCATCCCAGCTCCAGGAACTGCAGCACTACCTATTGAAGCTAGTAATGCTGTTAATACAATTGTAAGTTGATCTGCTAATGTTAAATCAAATTCTAATGCTTGGGCTATAAATACAGCAGCAACTGCCTGATATAAACTTGTACCATCCATATTAATTGTAGCTCCTACTGGTAAAACAAAACTAGAAACTTCTTTATCAACCCCTATATGGTTTTCAACCCTATCCATAGTTAATGGTAAAGTTGCAGCACTACTACTAGTTGAAAATGCTAAAAGCTGAGCAGGGCTAATTTTTTTTAAAAACACTAAAGGATTTGAATTAGTGAAAAAATAAACTGCTGCACAGTAAAATAGTATCATAATAAATAGTCCTAGACAAACCACTCCACTATATTTTAAGAGTGCGAGTAAAAGGTCTGGATCGTTTGATGAAGTTATAACACTAGCAAGAAGCGCAAATACAGCATAAGGAGCTGTTTTCATGATTAAATCAACCATCTTTAATACAACAAAGTTAAGTGAATCGAAAAAAGATTTAAGAGGCTTAGATTTTTCTTCACCAATTAAAAGCATACTAATCCCTAAAAATATTGTAAAAAAGATAACCTGTAACATTAATGAGTTATTTGACATTGCTTTAAATGCATTGTCAGGTACTGTATCCACAAGGAATTGTAGAGGACTGCTTTGTATTTGATTCGTAGCTTCTGCTAATTTTGATTGCACTCCACTACTTTCAGAATAAGTAGTGGTTAATCTTTCTACAGTTTCACTAGAAATACCAGCGCCAGGATTAATTACATTAACTAAAATTAAACCAATTGATATTGCTATAACTGTTGTTATAATATATGTGACAATTGTCTTGGAACCAATAGTTTTAAACTTTGATATATCTTTAAGATCAGAAATACCTTTTATTAAAGAAGCTAGGATTAAAGGGATGGCAATTAATTTCAAAAGTTTAACAAAGATTGTACCAAGAGGTTTTATCCAGTTATTTACAAACAAATCTCCACCATTTATATTTAGCATTATAATACCAAATAAAACTCCAGTAAGCATTCCAATTAAAATTTTCCAATGTAAAGCCATTTTTTTCATATTTATAATTTATTTAATCTAGAGAGAAGCATATAGTCTGCAATAACTAATGCTGCCATTGACTCAACGATAGGTATAGCTCTTGGCAAAACACACGGATCATGTCTACCTTTACCCATCATAGTCACCTCTTTATTATCTGAATTAATAGTGGTTTGCTTTTGCATAATTGTTGCTACAGGTTTGAAAGCAACATTAAAATAAATATCCATACCATTACTTATTCCTCCTTGAATACCACCCGAATTATTTGTAACAGTAGTATTATCTTCATTAAATAAATCGTTATGTTCACTACCCTTAAGTAATGTTCCTTTAAAACCACTACCGAACTCAAATCCTTTTACAGCATTAATAGTTAACATAGCTCTTCCTAATTCTGAATGCAGTTTATTAAAAACTGGTTCACCAAGGCCAATAGGTACATTTTTAATTACACATGTTATAACCCCTCCTATAGTGTCACCATTTTTTTTAATGTCCTTAATTTTTTCAATCATAAGGTTTGCTGTAGATTCTTCTGGACATCTTATAGAGTTGTTTTCTATATTATTTAAATCTAATTCAGAATAATCCTTATTCAGTTTAATATCACCAACAGAAGAAGTATAAGCAATGATTTTAATATCATTGATTAATTGTTTTGCTATAGCACCGGCAACAACTCTACAAACAGTTTCACGTGCAGAACTTCTTCCCCCTCCTCTATAATCTCTTAAGCCATATTTTTTTTCGTAAGTAAAGTCAGCATGACTAGGTCTAAATACATTTTTTATATGATCATAATCTCTAGATTTTTGATTTGAGTTTTTAATAATAAACCCAATTGAAGTTCCTGTAGTAGTACCTTCAAAAATTCCTGATAAAAACTCTACTTTATCTTCTTCCTTTCTTTGCGTAACAATTTTTGACTGACCTGGCTTTCTTCTTTGTAATTCATAATTAATTTTGTCAAAATCAATTTTTAATCCGGCTGGACAACCATCAATTATGCCACCTAAAGCTAATCCATGAGACTCACCAAATGAAGTTAATTTAAATATGTTACCAAATGTGTTCGCAGACATAAGTTTCAGATTGAGAAGTAAAAATAGATTATTAAGATTAAAACAAAAAATAATGCAATAATATATATATATTTATTTTAATATTAATTTATTTAATATAATGGATTACAAAGGCACGCTTGTTTTAGATTTAAAAGCAATTACTGGTGATAAATATATAATTACCGCTAATTGGAAAAAACAACAGTATAGCAAAGGTTGGAGATATGGTTCCGGAGAGGCTTTAGCAGTAGCTAGACCAAGCACACTGTTGGAGATCTGGAAAATTTTACAGATTTGTGTTGAAAGAGATATTATTGTTATTATGCAAGCCGCCAACACAGGTTTAACTGGTGGGTCTACACCTAATGGTAATGATTATGATCGTCCAATTGTAATTATAAATACTATGCGTATAGATAACATACAAATCATTAATGAAGGTAAACAAATTGTAGGATTTTCAGGGAGCACATTATTTGGGCTTGAAAACAAGTTAGCACCATATGGAAGGGAACCACATTCAGTCATTGGTTCGTCTTGCATAGGTGCTTCAATTGTTGGTGGTGTTTGTAATAATTCAGGTGGAGCATTAGTTAAAAGAGGTCCAGCCTACACCGAGCTTTCAATTTATGCACAAATTAATTTACAAGGAAAATTAATTTTAGTAAATGATTTAGGAATTGACCTTGGTGATAAACCTGAAGATATATTAACCAATTTACAAACTCATAATTATACTAATGATCAAATACAATTCTCTGACAAATTAGCATCAGATAATGAATATCAAGAAATAGTAAGAGATGTAGATGCTCATACGCCTGCACGTTATAATGCAGATGGCCGAAGACTACATGGAGCTTCAGGGTGTGCGGGTAAAATTGCGGTTTTTGCAGTTCGTTTAGATACTTACCCTATACCTAGACGACAACAGGTTTTTTATGTAGGGACTAACAGTCCATACGTACTAGGTGAAATTCGTAGAGATATACTATCTAAGTTTGAAAATCTACCTAAATCGGGTGAATATATCCACAGAGACTGTTATGATGCTGCAAAAAAATATAGTAAAGATACTTTTATTGCTATTGATAAAATGGGGCCCAGCTTTATTCCGAAATTATTTGAATTCAAGAGAAAGGTTGACCGTATCTCTAATAACCTTAAATATCTTCCTAATAAGTTTTCTGATAAATTAATGCAGTTCTTAAGTAATTTCTGGCCTAATCATCTCCCTAAGCGAATGGAGCAATATAGAGATAAATACGAACATCATTGGGTTATTGAGATGTCTGATGATGGGATTGATGAAGCAAAAAAATACTTTAAAAAATTCTTTAATATGAATGAGGGAGACTTTTTCGAATGCTCTAAAAAAGAGGCGAAAAAAGCAATATTACATCGATTTGTTGCTGCTAGTGCTTTAGGGCGATATCATGCTATTAATAATGACAAATTAGGAGCAATGATGTCTATGGATATAGCTTTTCCAAGAAATGAAAAAGAATGGTTTGAAAAATTGCCACCTGAAATTGATGATTTAATAGAGTTGAAATTGTATTATGGTCATTTATTTTGTCACGTCTTACATCAAAATTATGTTGTAAAAAAGGGAGTAAATGCAGCTGACTTGAAAAAAAAATTATTAAAAACATATGATGCTAGAGGAGCTGAATATCCAGCTGAACATAATGTTGGTCATGAGTATATAGCAAAACCTTCACTTTCAAGATTCTATAAGGAGTTAGATCCAATTAATGGATTTAATCCGGGTATTGGACAAACTAGTAAGCGTAAGTATTGGAAATAGAGTGTAAATAAAAAGTTTAAATAACTCTTAAAAGTTCAGATTTTCTTGAATTTTTCCAACTACCACCTGTGAAATCTGGAATTTTAATAGTTTTACTTTGATTTAGTACAGACATTTCTGAAAAAGGTATTATGGAACTCCACATAACACTATCGTATACATTAATATCTAGGGGCAAACCTTTATTTAAACATCTAATAATTCTATATATCATTACAAAATCCATACCGCCATGCCCTACTTGATTTTTAGATATTTCATTTTCCATTTTATCCCAAAGAGGGTGATTATATAAATCTCTGTATTTCTTGTATTCCTCTTTATTTAACCAACTGTGGCCCCACTGCAATTCAGGGTTATTGATAAATAATTTTGATGGGTATCCTTGATGAGAGGCTTTTGTTCCGTTTACATTATTTAACCTTGTGTATGGTCTTCCAGTATGAACATCAAACTGAAGTTTAATTGTTTTACCTAAGTTAGTTTTAATTAAAGTAGTGTTCATATCTCCACAAGAAAACTTTTTAAAATCACTATCTATAGATTTTGATGCTATGCTTAGTGATTCTTCATTAGAACTCATAGAAACTAAGTGGTTAAAATTATCACCTCTCCCAATATCCATATATGAACAAACTGGCCCAAGACCATGAGTAGGATAAAGGTTACCATTTCTTGTTTGATGATGCTTTATTCGCCATTGGTTATGATAATAACTATCATCTAACATGTGTTTTCTTAAATCATGAATATAGGCACCTTCTGCATGATTAACATTTCCGAAAACTCCCTTATCTATCATGCTCAACAGCCATAGTTCTTCGTTGTTAAAACAACAGTTTTCCATCATCATACAATGCTTTTTAGTAGACTCTGCAACCTCAATTATCTTCCAACAATCTTCTAAATTATTAGCTATAGGAACTTCGCAAGCAACATGTTTATCATTCTGCATAGAAGAAATACACATCTCTGTGTGTGTGTCCCATGGTGTAGCGACGATTACTAAATCTATATCATCTCTTTTTACTAATTCTTTCCAGGAATCTACACTTCCTCTGTATACTTCTGGAGTGTGTTCTTGAATTGTTTTTAAATACTTTAAGTTTTTATTTATACTGTCATCATTTAAATCACATAATGCAACTATCTCAGACAAATTATGTTTGATTAAATAATTAAACATTTGAATTAAAACACTACCTCTATTTCCTAGACCTATTATACCAACTTTAACTTTGCTAATTGACTCATGTTTTAAACCAAAACAAGATCCGTCATTTTTATAATCGTTATTTAAATAGTCAAGATTATTATCAGGGTTAGCCATTGCTTTTGGTGAAATACCTAAAAATATCGCAGCACTTGCGGAAATTTTTAAAAAATCTTTTCTTTTCATAATAAATCATTTGAGGATTATTATTTTTCTAAAGTCATTCTATATATATTCTCATAACTAGGCACTATGTTGTGAACATCGAATTTATTAGCTTGAATTTTTGCATTCTTTTTAAATTTAATCAAATTATCTGAATCTTCTAAAATTTTGATAGCATTTTCAGCCATCTGATTTATATCTCCAACGTTTGAAAGAAAACCTGAGAATCCATTTAAATTTACTTCAGGAAGCCCACCTGAGTTGGTAGATACAACAGGGACAGATGAAGCCATAGCTTCCAAGGCAACTAATCCGAAGCTTTCTGTAGTTGATGCTAATATAAATACATCACTTAAACATAATATTTTTGCGGTTTCATTAGATGCACCTAAAAACAAAACTTTATCATTTAGATTTAACTCATCACATAATTTTTCTGCTTTTATCCTTTCAGGCCCATCACCTAACAATATTAATTTTGAGCTAATTTTATTATTAATTAGATTAAATGAATTTATAACATCATCAATTCTCTTAACTTTTCTAAAATTACTTATATGTGTAATTATCTTTTCATCATCATTAGCTAAAATCCCTCTATCACAATTTTCATGTAAATGATTATATTTTTCTAAATCTACAAAGTTTGGTATTACTTCTATATCCTTATCAATATTAAACAAACTAAGAGTGTCATTCTTTAGATCTTCAGAAACTGAAGTAACTGCATCAGAATTATTTATACTAAACTCTACTGCAGTTTTATAATAAGGGTGACTACCTACTAAAGTTATATCTGTCCCATGCAAAGTAGTAACTATAGGTAAATCGATTCCTCTAGTCTTTAACATCTGTTTAGACATATATGCTGCATAAGCATGAGGTATAGCATAATGTACATGAAGAATATCTATTTTATGCAACTGAACCATATCTACAATCTTGCTAGATAGTGCTAATTCATATGGCTGGTAATGAAATAAAGGATAGTCAGGTACTATCACTTCATGGTAATGAATGTTATTATTAAATAAATCTAATTTAACAGGCTGATTATAAGTTATGAAATGAACCTCATGACCTCTTTTACTTAATTCTAATCCAAGTTCAGTAGCTACTACTCCACTACCTCCATATGTAGGATAACATACAATTCCTATAATCATAATGTTTATTTTATTATTGATTCATAAATTAGGTTCTGGATATCCGTTCTAATATTGCTATTTAATAATTTATTTTCCTTAGAGTCAGGATATGATCTATTAGACAAGAAAACGTAAACTATTTTTTCTTCAGGATCAGCCCATGTATAAGTTCCAGTCCAACCAGAATGACCAAAACTATCCATAGAAATACATCCACATGTTGGACCATCACCTTCAATTTGTGGTTTATCAAATCCAACCCCTCGCCTATTGTCATCATCACAATAGTAACAATTATTAAATAAATTTATAGTTGATTTGTCAAAATATTTTTTGTTTCCATAAAGACCTTCTTGCAAATACATTTGCATAATTTCAGCAACATCTCTTGCATTGCTAAATAAACCAGCATGTCCTCCAACCCCTCCTTGCATGGCAGCTCCCATATCATGAACCGTTCCTTTAATTTCTTGATATCTAAAATAATCATCAATTTCTGTAGGTGCTATATTATTGATTGAAGTAATCTCTTTTGGAAAATAGGATGTATTAGCTAACCCTAGTTTATTAAATAATTGTGCATTAATTATATCGGACAAACCTTTAGAGTAGTAATTTTCAATATATTCTTTAAATATATAATATGGCAGATCACTGTATTTATATTTTTCATCATTTAATTCGCTATCTTTAATTTGGGTATTTATACTATCTCTATATGTAGATAATAAGTATAAGCTATCTGTTACCTTGATGTTAAATTTATTGCTATAAAAACTATTATAATATAGTGAATTGGGTTTTTTAGTTAGACTGTCTAACGTTGATTTATAAAATGGTATCCAAGATTTTAGATTTGAATAATGAGATAACATTTCTTTAATAGTTTTATCTGATTTGTTTGAATCTATGTATCTAGGTATTAATTCTTTTAATTTTGTATCTAATGTAATTGTGCCGTTTTCAACAAGTTTCATGATAATCGGTAAAGTAACCAGTATTTTGGTTAATGAAGCTAAGTCATAGATTGTATTGTTTTTGACTTTTATTTTTTTATCATAAGTCAAATAACCAAAGCTTTTTTCATATATAATTTTACCATTCTTAGCGACTAACAACTGTAATCCTGGTGTCATGGTTGAGTCAATAGCTATATTAGCCAAGGAGTCAACTTTTTTTAACTTATTAGAGTTAAGTGAAACAGATTCTGGAATTCCATAAGAAAATCTGTTAATATGATCTATTTGAATACCTTCACCTACAGAAAATAATTTACCAATACTAACAGGAAGAATACCTTTCGAATCAATAGCTCCAAAGATAAGTTGCGCTGATTTCTGCTGAAATACTACTGAGTTTTGATATGATATTATAACTCCTTTAATATGTTTTATATTTTTAAAGGAATTTAAACTATAAGGACTTCCAAATACATTTAGAATAACATTGACTTTTTTTGATATATGATTAATCAAATTAATCTCTTCTTTCTTAATTTTATAACTTTTCCATGGAGTATTACTGTTAGCGTGAATTCCAATTATAATCGTATTGTATTTGCTTATTAAGTCATCTACATTTGTAAAATCAAGATTTGATAAGTAATTAACTTTTGAATATTTATTTAAATAAGAGAAAAAGGAAGTATTAGAATCATTACCAAAACTTAAATAACCAACTCTTTTACTTAAATCTTTTATTGGAATTATATTTTCTTTATTTTTTATTACTGTTAGAGAGTTTTCAACCAACTTTTCATTTAATATTTCATCTGAAACACTATTCAAATCGTTATCTAGATCATAAGTAGAAATAGGTGAGAATTTGTTTAATCCAACTTTATATTTAGCTTTCAATATTTTTTTTACAGAATAGGACAATCTTTCTTCAGTAATTGAACCAGTATTATATTCATTGATTATGGAGCTAATACCTTTTGAAACATTTTCTGACATTAATAAAATATCATTTCCTGCTTTAAACGCTAACATGTCTAGATTACCTTTAGACTTAAAGCTAGAAAGACCCTTCATTTCTAAGGCATCCGTAATAATTAGGCCTTTAAAACCTAATCTGTATCTTAAAAGTTCCGTTACTATTGCAAAAGATAAAGTTGAAGGTAGACCTCTTGTTTTTTCTAGACTTGGGACTTCTAAATGTGCTATCATAACACTTTCAAGACCATTGTTAATTAAATTTTTAAAAGGTTTTAACTCAACGTTTAAAATCCTTTCTTTTTTATGATTAATAATTGGTAAACTCTTATGAGAATCTGTACTTGTATCTCCATGTCCAGGGAAGTGTTTTGCACTAGATAAGATATTCATCTGTTGTTGTCCAATCATATAACTTAATGATTTAGAAGATACGTTTTGCATACTTTCACCAAAGGACCTATTCCCTATAATAGGATTTTTAGGGTTTGTATTAATATCTACAACAGGAGCAAAATTAAAGTTTACTCCGATTCTTTTACAATGAGCTGCAATTCTATTACCGACATGTTTGATAAGTTCATTATCGCTTATAGCACCCAATGTCATATTCCAAGGGAATGAAAAAGTTGAGTCTAGACGCATACTAAGACCCCATTCAGCATCCATACCTATTAAGAGAGGTATATCAGACATCTCTTGATATAAGTTGGTTAATTTAACTTGCTCTTCAGCAGATCCATTTGAGAATATAATTCCACCAACTCTATTGCTAGTTATTTCATCTAAAATCTTAGTTTTATGACTTATACCCTTATTAGAGACTGCTTGTACTACAAATAGCTGTCCTACTTTTTGATTTAATGTCATGGAAGAGTATACACTGTCAACCCATTTCATCTGATACTCATCCCCTAAGACTAAAAGGGGGTCAGCAGAAGTTTGACCTGTAACTTCATTAAATAATAGTGATAAGATAAGAAAAGATCTTATTATCATAATTTAACATTTAGTATTAGATTAAAAGAATCTATTATGCCAACTTTCTTCTATAGGCACTTCCCAGTTATTTAAAAACTCAGACTTACTATTGATTAGGTTATTGAAAACAATAGTTTTTTTCGAAATAGATCTGTTTTTAATCATCTTCTTAAATTCGATTAATGGTTTGTATGCAATAAATTCACCGTGTCTGTAGGAAACATTCATTTTGTCTAATAAACTAACATCATACTCTTCTTCAAGATCTTGAATAAACCTCACTGATGAATCAATAGAACAGCCAGTTGCAAGATTAAATGATTCATTCAAAGAAATAACAATGAACCTACTGTATTTAATTATAAAACTAGCCTGGAGATCACTACCGTGAGCAGTCCAAGAAATCAAAAAATCTTTAATTTTAAATTCAATTTCATTAATCTCTGTTATAGAAAAAGTTCTGTTTGATTGATATATCCATATTCTAGATTCTTCACTTATTACATCAAAGTCGACAATCATACTTTACAAATCTTGAGCTGTTACTATTAATTCTACTATATCTAAAACTTTAACATCATTTTCTTTTTCTTTCGCCTTAACTCCATCGCTAATCATAGTGTTGCAAAATGGACATCCTGCGGCGATAATACTTGTCTTGGTATTAAGTGCTTCTTCGGTCCTTTCAATATTTATTTCTTTGTTACCTTTTTCAGCATCTTTAAACATTTGAGCACCACCAGCACCACAACATAACCCTTTTGACTTACACCTTTTCATTTCAATCAATTCTAACTCTAATTTCTGAATTAGCTCTCTAGGCGCTTGGTATTCATTGTTTGCTCTACCTAAGTAGCATGGGTCATGATAAGTTATTTTTTTTCCTTTGTATTCCCCACCTTCAATTTTCAACCTACCATCTTTTAATAAATTATTTAAAAATTGAGTGTGATGTAGTACTTTATACTCTCCTCCAAGAGAAGGATATTCATTTTTAATTGTATTAAAGCAATGAGGACATGTAGTAACAATAGTTTTAACACTGTATGAGTTTAACACTTCGATGTTTGACATCGCTTGCATTTGAAATAAAAATTCATTTCCTGAACGCTTAGCTGGATCGCCTGTACAAGACTCTTCAGTTCCAAGAACTGCAAACTCTAAATTAATTGAATTTAATATTTTAACAAAAGCCTTAGTTATCTTTTTAGCTCTATCATCAAAACTTCCAGCACACCCAACCCAAAACAAAATTTCTGGTTCTTTTCCTTCGGCGGCATATTCAGACATTGTTTTAATATGTAAATTATTCTCCATTTTAATTATATTTCGTCATCAAAAACTTGCACTTTAACTTTTTTTTCTACTAAATCTGTGAATTTACCTTTATATCTAGTAGCTCTTACTAAATGATTGTCAATCCAATGATAATTTCCTCCCCTAGGTTTACCCATTAGTAATGAATGGTATTTAAAACCATGTTTTTTTAACCAGGTTTCAGTAACAACTCTGTTTTCTTCTATTCTAGAAGTGAAAAAACATATCATATGTCCTTCATCATACCATTTATTACACGTCTCAAGAGCATCATAAAAAGGCTCACAAGTCCCCATTCTTTCAGGTTCTTCATTTGGAACATCATCTGTAATGGTCCCATCAATATCAATTAAATAATTTTTTATACCATTAGGTAAAATTGGACTAACTTTTTCACCAGCTTCAACTTTATCATGAAGTATTTTATCTATATCTTCTCTTTTCATTCTATTTTGTTAATTTATATTTTAATTTTATTCTTTCCAGTTTAATCTATCCATTTGATTGTAAGGCCATGGAGCACCATTGTTTTCAATATTTGACATCATGTTATTTAATTCTAATGGAGCTGATGATTCTTCCATTACTAAATACCTTCTCATGTCTAATATAATAGAAAGAGGGTCAATACTAATTGGACATTCTTCAACACATGCGTTACAAGATGTACAAGCCCATAATTCCTCTTTAGATATATAATCGTTAAGCAAGGATTTTCCATCAGGAACAAACACATCCTTATTCATGTCTATATTCTTCCCGACTTCTTCAATTCGATCTCTAGTATCCATCATTATTTTTCTAGGAGAGAGTTTCTTACCAGTTATATTAGCAGGACAAACACTAGTGCATCTTCCACATTCAGTACATGAATACGAATTTAATAATTGTAATTTATTTAAATCCATAACATCAGAAGCACCAAATTTTTCTATCTCTTCAGAATCAGTACCATCATTGGAAAATGCCATGTCAGGATCCATCATCAATTTAACTTCTTTTGTTACACTGTTTAAATTATTGATTTCACCTAAGTTGTTAAGTTTAGCGAAATATGTGTTTGGGAAAGCTAAAAGAATATGTAAATGTTTTGAAAAATATAAGTAATTCATAAAAATCAATATCCCTATAATATGAGCCCACCAACAAACTCTTTCAATTATATGTAAAGAATCATTAGAATAACCTTTAAAAAAATCTGCAACATAGCTACTAATTAAATTTCCAGAATTCATATCTTGGAACCTCAAATCTGCAGCATTCATAGTAATGAAAAGTGTCATTAATATAACTTCAAAATAAAGAATAAAGTTAGCATCATTCTTAGGCCATCCTTTCATGTTATCACCAAAGAATCTTTTTATTTTGATTACATTTCTTCTAATCCAAAAAATAGAAACAGATATAATAACTAAAACAGCTAATAATTCAAATGTGGCAATTAAATAACCATACAAAGACCCTAAGTAATTAGAAAACAATCTATGCGTACCTAATAGGCCGTCTAATACAATTTCTAATAGCTCAATGTTAATAACTATAAATCCTATATAAACAATCACGTGTAATATTCCAGAAACTGGACGCTTAATTATTTTACCTTGACCTAAGGCAATTTTGCACATGTTTAAAAGCCTTTGCTTTTTATTATCTCTAGTATTAATTTCTTTTCCAAGATTTATATTTCGGTAAAGACGATTTAAATTTCTTACAAAGAAATATAAACCAAAAAACAAAATGCTGACAAAAATTATATTAGGTAAATATTCAGACATGCTTTGTTAATTAATTTTTTTTAGGTTTTTTTCCAAATATAGAAAAGTGAACATATCTATTTGGATTAGTTTTGATGTCGTTAATCAATATTTCTAATTCTAAGGTAGCATTTTCCAAATTATTAAACACAGCATCGTTTTCTAGAAATTTTGAAACACTCCCCTCTCCATCATTTACTTTATTAATTATTGAATTAAAACCAGTAACTGTTGAATTAATATTATTAATTAAATCTTTGATATTAGCTTCTGAAATATTTTCAGTTATAACACTAAGGTTCTCAGAAGTTAATTCAATGTTTTTTAAAGATTTATCTATGGAATTAGAATTGTCAGATATTAATGAATGTAGATTTTCAGTTGTCTCATTAAGAGACATTGAGAGATTCTTGAAGTTTCTAATACTTTCTTGTATAGAATTTTTAGTTTCATTATCAAACACACTATTGATAGTTAGCATAACATTATCTGCGTTCTTAATTGCACTCTCTAGTTTCTCTTGTAATGGAGAAAGTCGTTGATTAACTAATTCGGTAAATCCAGGCTTAATTGTGCCTATTAAGTAATCTCCGTCTAATGCAATAGATTTATCATCATAATTAGGAATAATAGCTATTGCTTTACCACCAATTAATCCAGTCTCATATAGCTCTGCTTTACTACTTTTAGAAAATTTCACGTCATTATCAATTAACAGTTTAATTTCAAGTTTATTAGTCCCATCATTACTGATATTAATATTCTGAACTTTACCAATTTTGTAACCACTTATTGTAACTGGGTTTGAAGGTTCTAATCCTTCTACATTTTGATATACTACAGTAAAAGTTCTTGACTTTTCAAAAAGATTTATTCCCTTTAAATAATTAAATGAAAAAATAGTCATTACTAGTCCCGTAATTACCAATACTCCTGTTCTTATTTCTTTTGTGATTTTCAAGATTTTTTATTAAGACTCTAAATTAATAAATAATAAATCAATTTTTTTATAATATTAAATTATAATGTATTAATCTATACTAATTTGAATTCCATTTTCGAAACCAACAATAAATGCATTTTTAAAACCCTTAGAAATTGCAAAGTTTTGTTTCCTTTTCATTTCTTCTAAACTGTTAGATGAACTATAATAGTATTTATATAATTTTGCGGATTTTAACCTTGAAATGTTGCTTAATCCTTTAAAATTATATGATTTAAGTTCAATTTTTGTTTTACTAGCTGCAATCTGCACTTTATATGTAATATTAGAGTTAGCATATTCTAATCCTGAAATTAAATTACCAATATTTAAAGCTTCTTTATATTCGATTACAGCAGTATTAATGTTATTCGCAATATCTCTCTGAGCTTTAGAAGAGTTTAAATAAGCTGCTTCTTTGGGATTACTTATAAACCCTGTTTCTACCAAGACACTTGGCATATATGTATTATGTAAAACCCAAAATCCGGATTGTTTAACTCCTCTGTTTTTTAAATTTAAATTATTTTTAAAATTATTTTGAATATTAGTGGCTAATAATATACTTTGATCTAGATAATCTTCCTGCATTAAAGTAAGTCCGATAAGGCTTTCTGAAGAGTTTGGATCGTAACCTTCATAATTATCTTCAAAGTCTTCTTCTAGAAAAATAACCTCATTCTCTTGCTTAGCTATATTAAAATTTCTCTCATTTGCATGTAATCCTAAAACAAAAGTTTCACTTCCAGAAACGGATGAATCATGAAATGAGTTACAATGTATTGATATAAATAGATCCGCATCTGCAGAGTTCGCAATTTTTGCTCTTTGTCTAAGACCTAAATAGACATCTTTTTTTCTGGTGTATATCACTTTATTTGATATATCTTTCTCAAGTAATTTACCGAGATTTAATGCGATTTTTAATGCAATTTCTTTTTCAGTAAAACCAAGTTTGGTTGGTTTTCCTGGATCTTTACCTCCATGGCCAGCATCAATAACAATTTTAAATTTCTCTTGAGAGTAAAATTCGGTTATACTAAATAAAAGAATAACAAAAAAAAGATATTTTGTTAAACTCGGGTTAAAAATTCTATTATATTTATATGAGTATGACATATTTTTATATATTAATTTTTGAAAAAAATATACGTAACTTTATCAAATATTATTATGATAATAATCCATTTCAAAAATACATTATAAACATTGCATAAATTTATTCTTAATATAGTTTTAGCTTTAAGTTATACAATGTTTATAAACAGCTCTTCTATGGCTCAAGAAAATGGTTCTTTAAACATAGAAACTGCCAATACTACAATTAAGGATAGCGTAAGTTCTGATACAACTCAAGTTAAAAAAAACTTTTTTAACAGTGGTGCTGTATACAAAGCCTCAGATACAGTTTCAATAAACCCTAACCAAAAAAAAATCACATTATACAATAATGCTAAGTTAGTTTATGGAGATATGGAAATCACATCTGGTAAAATAGTTATTGATTATTCGAAAAATGAAATATATGCTGGAAGAATAAAGGATTCTAGTGGTGCCTTAACACAATCTCCAATATTTAAACAAGGTAGCGATATTATTGAACCTGACTCAATTCGATTCAATTTAGATACTAAAAAAGCTTTAATCTTCAACTCAAAGACAGAACAGTCTGGAATGAATATTATTTCAGAAAAAACTAAAAAAGAGAATGATTCTGTTTATTTTATGGATAGGGCTAAATTTACAACATCAGTTGACGTTGAAAACCCAGAGTACTATTTTTTATTAAGAAACGCAAAAGTTGTTCCTGGTAAAAAAATAATTACAGGGTTTACTAATATGTATATAGCCAATGTTCCTACACCTATTGGTTTACCTTTTGGATATTTCCCACTTACTAAAAAAAGAACATCAGGAGTGATTTTTCCCTCTTTTGGCGAACAAAATGATAGAGGTTATTTTCTGCAAAACGGAGGTTACTATTTGGCTATAAGTGACAATGCTGATTTAGCAATATTAGGAGATTACTATACTAATGGAAGTTATGGGTTTAGGTTAGAAAATAATTACGCATATAGGTATAAGTTTAGAGGAAACTTAAGCTTTAGGTATGAGAATTTAATTAAAAGTGAAAGAGGTTTTCCAGATTATTCAAAAAGCGCAATTTATAATTTAAGGTGGTCCCACAATCAAGATGCGAAATCAAATCCTAATTCTAGATTTTCAGCATCTGTTAATTTAGGTAGTAGTAAATATTTTCAGCAATCAATTAATCAATTAAATGCGTCTAGTTTTTTAAATAATACACTGTCCTCTTCAGTCTCTTATTCAAAAACATTTATTGGTGAACCCCAAGTAAACATGAGTTTAACTGCAACACACTCTCAAAATACAAATACTCAAACAATTAATATGACCTTGCCAACATTTCAGGGTAGTGTTAGTAGGGTTTTTCCTTTTGCTCCTAAAAATGGAACAAAAAAAGGTATCATACAAAATATGAATTTACAGTATAGTGTTAGAGGGGAAAACAGGATCCAAACGACGGATTCCTTATTTTTCAAAAAAGAGATGTTTGAATCTGCTAAATCAGGTTTTCAGCATTCAGTCCCATTAAGTACAAATTTTAAATTATTTAAATACTTAAGCTTATCTACAAGTGCCAATTACAAAGAAACTTGGACCTTTAATACTATAACAAAATCATTCGATAACGAAGCTAATGAAGTAATTACACAAGAATTAAATGGGTTTGATTCATTTAGAACATATAATTTTTCATCGAGTGTTGGAACAACGGTTTACGGTATGTATGATTTTGGTAGCGAAAGTAAGCTTCAAGCTATTAGACATGTGATGAGACCTTCAATTAGCTACACCATTAATCCAGCATTTGATAATTACTATGAAACTTACGAAGTAATTGATGCAGATGGATTAACTACTTCAGAATTAGAATATACAAGATTTGAGGGGTCTATATTTGGATCTCCCAATAACAACTTCTCTAGTTCAATTGGAATGTCTGTTAGTAATAATGTTGAAGCTAAAATTACTGATAGAGATAGTACAAATACAGAAGCTAAAAAAGTAACTATTTTAAATAATTTAAATTTTTCAACATCCTACAATATGGCTAGTGATTCACTAAACTGGAGTCCTGTGAGATTGTCTGGCGGGACTCAATTGTTTGATAACAAAATGTCAGTAAATTTCGGAGCAACTTTAGATCCATATGCTTTAGATGATAATAATAATAAAATAAATGAGTTTAATGTATCTAATGGAGGAAGTCTGTTTAGGCTAACAAGTGCTAATTTAACTTTTAATTATTCTCTTTCTAATAAGGGGGAAAAAAATGAATCAAAGGAAAATAGTAGGTCTGTAAATGAATCTTTAAGAAGTGGTGGAAGAGATGATGATTTATTTGGCCAGTCATTAGATTATGCAGACAGTTCATTCTTAGATGAGGATGAGCCTGACAAAGATGAGGTGCCTAGTGAATTATTTAATTATACAATCCCATGGAGCTTAAGAGTTGCGTATGCTGTGAATTATAATAATAGTAGAAATCAAAAAGAAATATCATCACATTCTATAATGTTTTCAGGGGATTTAGATATTTCACCTAAATGGAGTGTTGGAGCTTCTTCAGGTTATGATTTAAAAAATAATGGTATTACGTATACACAGCTGAGGTTTGAAAGAGATTTACTTAGCTGGAGAATGAATTTTAGTTGGATACCTTTTAGTTCCAACGCTCAGTGGAATTTCTTTGTTGGGATAAAATCTGGGATGCTTAGCGATATTAAATACGATAAAAGAAGACAAAGGGATAAACAACTTTAATATATACATAATGAAAAAAATCTATAATACAACAAATGCACCTGAACCACTAGGGCCTTACAATCAAGCTGTAATGGCAGGTAATATGTTTTTTACCTCAGGTCAAATTGCAATAAACCCAAAAAATGGCATGTTAATTTTAGATAACATTAAAGATGAAACACATCAGGTAATGATTAATCTTAAAGCAGTTCTCAATTCAGCAAATATAGATTTTGAAAATGTTGTTAAAAGTTCGATATTCATTTCTTCAATGGAAGATTTTAATGATATAAACGATGTTTACGGTTCCTACTTTAATACAGATAATGCTCCAGCAAGAGAGACGGTCCAAGTAGCTAAGCTCCCTAAAGGAGTGAACGTTGAAATATCTATGATAGCAATTGTTTAATCAAGAAGGTTAATATGGTACTTTAAAAGGCCGTCGATAGGTCTTTTAACAATGTTACCTGCCTTTAAACCATGTTTCTTAAGAACTTGCGTTAACTCATCTCTTAGATAATAAGCGATAGATCCTGTGAAATGAATTGGTAAATCCTTTGCATTTGGAAATTGCAATATTTGTCGTTTAACAAATAGTTTCATTCCTTTTTTTATAAGTTTCTGGGCATATTTATTTTCCTTGTTTTCAATAAGAAACCTAGCGAATTTAGCTAAATAGGTGTTTGGATTAGGCTTTTTGTATAAATGATTCTTTATAGTTTCAGCCTCTAGATCAAAATCTTCTTCAAATTTCTTAGCTGTTAACTCAGGAATTCTATTGAAATAATAATCTCTCAAAAGTTGTCTTCCAAAATAATTACCACTACCATCATCCATAAGTATATAGCCTAAAGATGTGATTTTCTGTATTACATTAACACCATCAAAATAACTGCAATTTGAACCCGTACCTAATATACATACTATAGATTCTTTATTTATTTCAGCTGTAGCATAAACTGCTGCAAAAGTATCTTCTTTAACTAATATTTCAGATGACTTGAATATGTTTTGAAAAACACCTTTTATCATTACTCTTGGTGGCTCTGTACCACATCCAGCTCCATAAAAATATAATTTAGTGACAGATTTTCTGTTTTGATATAAATCAAAATTATTAACTATTCTTTCTTCTATAATATAATCAGTAAGAACTTGAGGATTTAATCCAAGAGTTTGAGTTTGGAATAATATTTCCCCTTTATCATTTATTGCAATCCAATCAGTTTTAGTTGAACCGCTATCAACAATTAAAATCATAAAATAATAGGTATTATTTATTATTAATAAAACACATTAAGTCAACAAGTTTACTAGAGTACGCGTATTCATTGTCATACCAAGAAATAATTTTAAAAAACTTCGGACCTAATTCAATTCCTGCATTAGCATCAAAATTACTAGTATAAGCACAGCCAACAAAATCTTGAGACACAACAGCGTCTTCAGTATAACTTAAAACACCTCTTAGTTCGTTTTCAGAAGCTACTTTAAATGTTTTCTTGATTTCATCATAAGAAGTTGCTTTATTTAATTTTACTGTTAAATCTACAACAGAAACATTTGCAGTAGGAACTCTAAAAGCCATTCCAGTTAGCTTACCATCTAATTCAGGAATTACTTTACCAACAGCTTTAGCTGCTCCTGTAGTTGATGGTATGATGTTATTTAATGCTGATCTACCTAGTCTGTAATTTTTAGCAGGACCATCTACAGTAAATTGTGTAGAGGTTGCAGCATGGACAGTTGTCATTAACGCTTCATCAATACCGAAATTATCATGTAATACTTTAGCAACTGGTGCTAAACAGTTTGTAGTACAAGATGCGTTAGAAACAATTAAATCTGTTGATTTAATTTTGTTATGGTTAACTCCCATGACAAACATGGGTGCATCAGCAGATGGAGCAGAGATAGCAACTTTTTTTGCTCCAGATTGTATATGTAAATTTGCTTTTTCAATTGTAGTAAATATACCTGTACATTCAGCAACAACATCTACATGAGCATCTCCCCATTTTATATCGAGAGGATTTCTTTCTGCTGTAACTCTTACATTTTTACCGTTTACAATTAAATTGTTACCTGAAACATCTATTGTAGCATCACACGTACCATGAACAGAATCATATTTCAATAAATATGCTAAATGATCTATATCTAATAAATCATTAATAGCGACAACTTCAACATCATTACGTTCTAAAATTGCACGAAAAGTAATTCTACCTATTCTACCAAAACCGTTAATTCCTACTTTTACTTTACTCATTTTTTTATTTTAAATTGACATTATATCTGAAACTCTTAAGAGTTCCTTGTTTATATTTGTATTTCCTTTTATAGCTTTGTCTAGTGGAGTTAGTTTTATTAACCCATCACTTAAACCTACCATTAGGTTAGTTTTGTTTTCCAATAATGAATCAACAGCCTTCACCCCCATTCTACTAGCTAACACTCTATCAAAACATGAAGGAGAACCACCTCGCTGCAAATGGCCTAAAACAGATACTCTAGCTTCATAGCCAGGTAAGTGTTCCTCTACATAATCCTTAAGTTCAAAAACACTCTTTCCACTTTTATCACCTTCTGCTACGACTACTATACTTGATGATTTTCCAGTTGCTTTACTTCTTTTTAATGATTCAATTAATCTTTCAAGACCTAAATCTTCTTCTGGAATTAAAATCTCTTCAGCTCCAGCACCAATCCCCGTATTAAGAGCAATATGCCCGGCATCTCTACCCATTACTTCTATAAAGAATAACCTATTGTGGGAACTAGCAGTGTCTCTAATTTTGTCAATTACTTCAACAACAGTATTTAGTGCTGTGTCGTAACCAATTGTATGTGATGTACCAAATATATCGTTATCTATAGTCACAGGAATACCAATGATTGGAATTTTAAATTCATTGTGAAAAACAAGCCCTCCGGTAAATGTTCCATCACCACCAATTACAATTAAACCATCAATATCTTGTTTTTTGACATTTTCATAAGCTTTTTTTCGACCATCTTTAGTTCTGAATTCTTCTGATCGAGCTGTTTTTAGGATTGTACCTCCCTTGTTTAAAATGCCTTTTACACTTCTTGCATTCATTTCAATAAAGTCACCTTTTATAAGTCCATCAAAACCGTTATATATACCTACTGGTATAATATTATGGTATGCACATGATCTCACAACTGAACGAATGACTGCATTCATTCCTGGCGCATCACCTCCTGAAGTTAAAAAAGCTATTTTTTTCATTTAATTTATTAATTTGTGAATTTACATAAACATTTCATGAAAATAAAGAAATAAATACGTCAAAATGCTAAAATAACTGAACAAATGAGATAATTTAGAAACTATTACGTTTGCGGAAATATTATTTAAATAATTTTTTAATTAATTTCTTAAAATCTGTAAATTCAACATTATAGGAAACTCCAACTCCCTGAGTGTAACCAATTTGTTCACCAAAGTTTCTAATAGTATTCTCGCGATTAAAAATTTTCATAGTTAAAGTTCGATCGGAATTAAGTTTTAGTTCTATTTCAAAATCTCCTGCAATAACAGTCTCACTAACTCCACCAATAGGCACACCTAATTTACCATTTATTAAAATATTTTCACTTAACCTAGTGGATAGTGTAACACCAAACTCATCATTTGATTGATAATCAGGTGTATTCTCCCCTATTTGATAATCTAACCCAAATTTTAACTTATCATTTTCATCAAATAAGATATTATTTATAATAGATGCAGCACTTTCCGCAAGATTTCCAAACAATGCTTGCTGGTTAAAATTTATGTCATTTTGAAAAGAACCTGTTGCTAACAACGATAGGGCTTGAAATTGATTGCTTTCTTTGTCATTTAAGCGGTATTGTAATTCATTATTGATAGAAGAATCAACATTAGGGAATTCTAATTTAAATTCAGGTGATGGATTTAACAATTCTCCAATAAGATTTACATTTACATTAACTGGAATACTCAAATTGACAGGGTTATCTAACAGGATTGATGGATTAGCTTCAATTTTGCTGTAGGATGTTTCTAAGTTAATAAATGCTTTCATTGGGTCTCCAGTCCATGAAAGACTACCTCCACTTTTTAAATCAAATTCTTTTTTTAAAATACCAGCATAAACAAAGTTATATTTTCCATTATCTACAACAAAATCACCAAACATATTAAACTTTCCTTTGTTATTTATTTCCATTATTAAATTTCCATTTCCATAGCCTCTAATAGTACTCCCAGAAGTTCTGTCTATTAAAATTTCAATTTCTGCATTTTCGTTAATGTTAAGATTGAAGTCTAATTCAATTCCTTTAATGTTATTAAATTTATAATCCTTTTCATTATCAGTTTTATCTGTACTACTTACAAATTTTATGTATGAAATGTTTTCAGTAAAATTCTTAGAATCATTTAAGGGTATATTAAAGACAGTCCCTTTTTCACTTGAAATGTTTGCGTCAAATGATAATCTTTCTCCTGGACCATTTATCATTATATCACCAGAAACAAAAGCTGTGCCGTAATAAACTGGATTATTGATATCTTTTGTGTCTAACACTAACAACCTATCCGAGCTAATTTGAAGGTCTAAGAACCAGTCTTTAAACTTATTATGACTTACTTTTCCATTAAGCAACCCTTTACTATTATACTTGGATTCATCAACAGCAATATTATCAAAGATAAACTCAGTATCAGTTAACTTTACCATACTATTATTTGCAAACCTGTAATCTACCTTCGTGTAAGGAACTGTCAAGCCAGAGTTGTTTACTACTAAACTTCCAGTAATATTGGGGCTAAATAAATTGTTTTTAATTTTAAAAAAACCACTGATATCTCCTCTGATTTTATTTACATTGTTTTTTCCAATAATATTCAATGAATTAATTGGAAATTTATTAAAATTTGTAATTATATTAATACTTGTATTATTTCCATCATAAAACAAAAAACCAAAGCTATTCATTGTTTCTTTTAAATTATTTTTTAGAGTAGATTCAACATTGTATTTTTTTAATACACTATCATAATTAAGTGAAATATCTAATACACCAAACTTGTAATTGTTTAAATACAAATTATCTACAATTAACTTAGATTCTGCATTAGATTCTGTATCATATATTAATTCACCATCTATGTTACCTGTTAGCTTAAATTTGTCATTATTTAAAGGTAGACTTTCGAGAGATAAATTATCAAATAATAATTTTAACTGACTGAAAGAATTTTTCACGTATTTAACATCAATGAAAATCTTTTCTGAGTTGTTAAATATCTTTACTTTGTTAAATTCTAAAGAATAATTTTTAGCATCAAAAGTGCTAGTTGAATCTAATGACAAACCCCAATCTTTATCTCTATATTTTATAAGGGAATTAATTAAACCAAATTTTAATTTCTGATTAACTGAAGAATAGTATACATCTGCCTGAAACTCGTCACTATATTGATTATTATTTTTAAAATCTAATTTAACAATCGTGGAGTCGTTAATAATTGACTTCTTAATATGTATGTATTTAAGTGTGTTATTATCTGACAGAATAACATTGTCTGCTTGAAGACTAAAGTTATTCACCTCTTTTGAATTGTCTATAGCAATAGAAACATTGTTAGCTGTAAAATTATTTAATTGAATTGTTGGAGATGAAATATTTAGCTTAAAATTAGCTGGATCTTCATCAATTACTCCATTAATTAATGTGTTTTTACCAAAAGTCAGATTAGGGTATAAAATATTTATAAAATCATTATGAATGTCAAATTTAAATATTGTACACAGTTTAGAATCATTAACAAATGAAAAATCATTTTCATATATATTATACTTAATAGATTCTTCGAAATAATTACTTAGTTTTTTAATATCAAAACCACCTTCTATAAAACCTGTAAGTAATTCTGGTGAATTAACATTAAATATTCTTTTGCCATTTTTAAACATACTTGAAAGTCTTAAACTCTCAATAAAATAATTTCTTTCTTTATTTGTATAATATGAATCCGTAAGATGCGCATCAACAATCAAGTCTTTAATATTACTACCTTTGATATTTAAATTTAACCCACCATTAAAATAGTTGTGAGAACCTAAATCAAAATTAATTAAATCAAGCTTTATGTTTAGGTTTTTTATATTTTCTGAGTAATCAATAATACTATTTAAATCAAAGTTTAGATCTTTGTTCTCAGACGAGATTTTAGCTGTGAATACATCGTTATTAGTAGTGCCGTTAATTAATATATTGCTAAATAAAGTATCATCAACATACAACTCTTTAATCACACCGCTTAAAGATGTATTAAGGGTCATGTTGGGTAGAACGGAGCCGTCAAGTATAAAGTCAGCTGAAGTTCTAACACTAGCGTTAAACAAAGAAAAGTCATTGAAAATAAAGTCATTAAGTTTAATAGTGCCATAAAGACTAGATTCTTTTGATGTAGCTAAAAAATCCATTAAATTAAGATCTACAGAAATTCTACCAAAATTTGTATTTACAACGTATTTATTATTTAACAGATTGTTACTATAGTCACATAATCCAGTTATAGAAATAAATTCTGTTGAATCTAAAAATTCAGGAAGATTATAATTACTTACATCTGGAAATTTAATTAAATCATCATAATTAGTATAAAACTCTTCCAATACAGTATTGACTTTAATGTTCTTAAGTAAATCACTTATAGAGAATTTAATTTTAGCCGTTGTATTTGACCCAAATTTAAAGTCTAAACTACCAGTAAGTAAGCTATCTAATGACCCCTTTATACTACTATTGAACGTAAGGAGCTCATTTGGAACAATAGAATTATAATAAAGTTTGAGGTCATTAGTTGATACTTGAGAGTCTAGTAAATCAACTACAACTAAAGAGTTTGTAAAACTACCTTCTTTAATATTTGATAATTTTAAATCACCTTTTATGAAGGAATTACTTGATTGTATTGAGAAATCTGCAATGTTTAGTCTCGATTGATTATAACTGATTTCTGATTCAAAGTCCAACAAATCAAAGCCATATAAATCAACATAACTAATATTATTGATCTTTAAATCTATTTTTGAACTTGAGTAAAGAAAATCAGAAATCTTTAATTTAAAATCTGCTAATTGATTAACCTTTTTTTCGTTATCCAATAGTTCAATTCTGAAATTTTCAAAATTCAAGTCTTTCAGGTTTAAACTAAAATTTTCTATGTTTTGTGAATTGTCACGTTTAATTTTATTAAAGAAAATTTGATAATTTGTAAGTGAGTCGCCTGGGTATTTATTTATTTTAATTACCCCGTTAGATAAATACAGTGAGTTTAGTTTTGTATTTGATGTTAATATGTTTGTTGGAGTTAAAATCGATGTAACTATTCGATCTATATAAATTAGTGTATCTCTCCTATGGTCAAGTATGCTTAAGCTATTAATAACTAAGTCCCCATTGTACTTAAACTCTACATCAGTAATCTTAACACTAGACTTTAGTAGAGTTGAAATTTTAGAAGAAATATTTACTAGTAGCTTTTTTTCTATACTATCTCTATTGAAGAAAAAAAATACGATTGCCATCAATAGCAAATAGAATACGATACTTTTAAAAGAAAATATATTATACTTCTTGATAATAAGATTAAATTTGTGTCTTAATTACCAAAATTAAAACATTAACTGGTAAGTTTTAATAAAATTTTAATTTTATTATTTAAAATGAACTTGAAAAAAACTTATATACTCGGAATTGAATCTTCATGTGATGATACAGCTGCAGCAGTTATCTCTGACTATGATATACTAAGCAATGTAGTTGCCAGCCAGTCAATACACGAGCTGTATGGTGGGGTTGTTCCAGAGTTAGCTTCAAGAGAACATCAAAAATTAATACTCCCAGTAGTAAAAAAAACCCTTGAAGAAGCTAAAATAAACATATCTGATTTATCAGCAATTGCATTTACAAATGGACCAGGGTTAGTTGGCTCATTAATGGTAGGCACATCATTTGCTAAATCCATGGCTTTAGCATTAAATATACCTTTGATCGCTGTTAATCATATGCAGGCTCATATATTAGCACATTTTATAAATGATCCTGGTAATAAAAATCCAGATTTTCCATTTTTAGCATTGACAATTTCTGGAGGACATACGCAAATAGTTAGAGTTGATAGTTATTTTGAAATGGTTGAGTTAGGAAAAACATTAGATGATGCCGTTGGCGAAGCTTTTGACAAATCAGGAAAAGTAATTGGCTTAAAATACCCTGCTGGACCTGAAATTGATAAACTTTCAAAAAAAGGAGATCCTAAAAAGTTTAGTTTCACAAAACCAAAAGTTAATGGCTTGAATTTTAGTTTTTCGGGTTTAAAAACTAATTTTTTAAACTTTATTAATAAGCAAGTAAGAATAAATGAAAACTTTATACAAGAGAATCTGAATGACATTTGCGCATCTCTACAGAATGTAATTGTTGAAATTTTGATGGAAAAAATAATAATGGCTTCTAAACAGACGGGTATAAATACGATAGTTATTTGTGGAGGAGTTTCAGCTAACTCTGAAATTAGAGATAGACTTAAAGTAAATAGTGGTAAATATAATTGGAATGTACACATTCCTAAAATATCTTACACGACTGACAATGCAGCTATGATTGCTATTACAGGGCAACTCAAGTATCAAAACAATATGTTTTCCGATTTTGAAACTTCTGCTAATCCAAGATTAAAAATTTAATTATGCGATTATTTTATAACAAAAATATTTCTAAAACTGATTTAAAAGTAAATCTAGAAAAAGAAGAAACCAAGCACTTAACTAAAGTTTTAAGAAAAAAAATCGGAGATTTAATCTACATAACTAATGGTCAAGGAGTATTGTTTGAAACAAAAATAAACTTTATCAATAAAAATAGCACTGAATTATTAATTACAAAAAACACAGTTCATTCTAAGTCCAAAGTTAAAATCAATATAGCTATAGCACCAACAAAGATGAATGATCGTACAGAATGGTTTATAGAGAAATCAACAGAGATTGGAATTGACACTATTAGTCCTGTTTTGTGTGAAAAAAGTGAAAGAAAAACTATAAAAAAAGATAGATTTGAAAAAATTGCAATAAGCGCAATGAAACAGTCATTAAAATACTTCAAACCTAATATAGATGAACTTGTTAACTTAAATACTTTTATAAACAACTGTGATTCTGATGAAAAGTTCATAGCTCATTGTAAAGATGATAACAAACAATATCTTGGAAATTATAAACTAAAATCAAAAAGTGTAACAGTCTTAATTGGACCTGAAGGTGGATTTAGTGATAATGAGATTAAAAATGCAAAGAATAAAGGGTTTATAGCAGTCACTCTAGGTAACTCTAGGCTAAGAACAGAAACAGCTGCAGTTGTGGCAACACAAGTTCTGTCTGTATTTAACACAGATATTTAATATATTTACATTATATGATTTCAAAAGTAATTACATATGGTATTTTAAATGCGTTAAAAAAAATAATTATTTTTTCACTCATTTTATACTTTTTCTATCTGATAAGACCAATATTAATATACTTATCTATATCCTTAATAATAACAATCATTTTAAACCCTTTAATTTTGTTTCTAAAAACAAGGTTAAAGTTTAATAACTCTCTAGCTGCGATAACATCAATGTCAGGTTTAATACTAATAATTGGGCTATTAATAAAGTCTTTTATTCCACTGTTAGTAGAGCAAGCCAGAAACCTTTCTTTATTAAATTCTACAGAGCTACAGACATCTGTAAACAAGATTATTGAAAAATATAGTGATCTATATTTTACTAATGATTCTAATTTTATTAATTCCATCATAAACTCTAAGCTTTTTAGTCAATTAGACTTGAGTTATATAACAGACTTATTAAATAACATTATAGCTGGTTTAGGTAGTTTTAGCATAGGGATATTTACAATCATTTTTATTACATTTTTCTTTTTAAGAGATTCAGAGATTATAATATATAAAATAAAATTACTAATCCCTAAGGGTATAAAGTCCAATGTAAACGATTCAATAAGTCAGATTAATGCTCTACTTTCTAGATATTTTTTAGCTTTAATTATTCAAATTACAATTTTATTTATACTCTACTTAATTTTACTATCAATCGTAGGGATTAACAATGTTCTTATAATTGCATTTTTATGTGCATTACTGAACCTAATCCCTTATGTAGGTCCATTAATAAGTGGTTTTCTTCTTACAATTCTTACACTTACGAATTATATAGATATTGATTTTGGGGCTATTATACTCTCTAAGGTGATATACGTTGTTATAGGTTTTGTTATTGTTCAAGCAATTGATAATTTCTTAATTCAGCCAATTCTTTTTTCTAAAAGTGTAAAATCACATCCGTTAGAAATCTTCTTAGTCATTCTGATTTTTGGATATATTTTTGGTGTTACCGGCTTAATCTTAGCAGTTCCATGTTACACTGTAATTAAAGTTATTCTAAGAACTGTATACTCAAAAAATTTGGTTGTAAAAAGTTTTTTTAATTAATTAAATTTTGAATAAGAGTATTCTAGATAATGATGTACAAGAATTTATTTCTAATAATTTAGAAACAGATGTATTCCAATTAATTTTAAAAAAACAACTTTTCCCAAAGGTGTCTAATAAAGAAATTGCAGAGCAAATTACAGCTAAGAGTAAGTCAAAAAATAAACTTCCAAGTTGGTATAATACTTCGGGAATTTACTTTCCAAATAAAATTAACATTGAACAAACTTCATCTGAACAAACTGCTGAGTTTAAATCAAGTATAGTAAGTGGTTATAAAATGATTGATTGTACTGGTGGTTTTGGAGTGGATAGCTATTATTTTTCTAGAAAATTTAAAAGTGTAACCTATATAGAAAGGGATGAATCTCTCTGTAGTATTACAAAATTAAACTCAGATAAATTAGGAATTATAAATACGATTCATCTGAACGAAGACGGTCTAGAATATGCTCAGAATATAAAAACAGAATTTGACCTTCTATATGTAGACCCCTCCCGTAGAGATCTAAAAAATAAAAAAGTGCATTTTTTGAGTGAATGTACTCCAGTAATAAACTCTAGTGTAATCAAATCATTAAGTAATTTCAAAACAATATTAATTAAATGCTCACCAATTATAGATATAAAAAAAATAGTTAATGATCTAGAGATTGTCAAAGATGTCTATATAATTGGGATTAACAACGAAGTAAAAGAAGTTTTAATTAGTCTCGATAGAATAGGTAAAATAAAGCTCAAAATAAACTGTATAGACTTAAGTGATAGAAATAATGATTTCATATTTGACTTTAATGAAATTAATAATAAAGAAAATACATTCACTTCTGAGACTCAGAAATATTTGTATGAGCCAAACTCGATGATATTAAAATCTGGAGCATTTAATTTAATATGTGATAGATATAAAGTAAATAAACTTAACCCTAATAGTCATTTGTATACTTCTAATGAATTAAAAAAATTTCCAGGAAGAGTGTTTGAAATAGAAAAAACTGTAAGCTATAACAAGAAAAACCTAAAGAGTTTGAATGTAATAAAAGCTAATATCACAACTAGAAACTTTCCTTTAGATGTTAAAGACATAAGAAAAATAAATAAAATTAGAGATGGAGGCAATGATTATTTGTTTTTCACAACAAATAATTTAGATGACTTAATAGTCATACAAACAAAAAAAATCAACTTCACTATTTAAGAATTTAATATCTTTTTTTAAATCAAACCTGCATCCTTTATTTATTACATAATGCTTCAATTATTATATTAATCTACTCAATAGTAATACTTAAAACTAAAAAAAGCTGAAAGCTACTCCAAGGAGTTTCTAACAGCTTTTAACTGTGTGTTGAAATTTGAGTGACAACTATTCAAAGGTAACAAATTTTCAGTCTAGATATAGCTTAATTTCTAATTCATTAAATATAATTTTAATTACAAGATCCTCAATATTAATAGATTAAATTAAATTATTGTTAATCAAAAGCTGTTTTAACTATTTTATCAATAATTAAGGGGTAAAAATTATTTAATTATCACTAATTTTATATTCCCAAAATACTTTAGATATGATTACTGATACTATTTTGATTATTGGAGCTAATGGCCAGTTAGGTTCTATATTGACAAAGGAACTTCAACTTATTCATGGTAAAAGCAATATTATAGCTACTGATGTTTATTTAAATTCCAATTTTGATGGAACCTTTGAATTACTGGATGCTACAGATATTAAAGCCATACAAAAAATAGTCACTAAATATTCCATAAATCAAATATATCATCTAGCAGCAATTTTATCTGCTAAGGGAGAAGAAAAGCCTTTATGGACTTGGGATATGAATATGAAAATGATGCTCAATGTATTTGAAGTAGCTAGATTAAGTAATGTTAAAAAAATCTTCTTTCCTAGCTCTATTGCAGTTTTTGGTGATGATGCACCATTAATAAGTACTCCTCAATCTGCATTTTTAAACCCTGCTACTGTTTATGGTATTAGTAAAGCAGCAGGAGAAAATTGGGCTCAATATTACTTTATTAAATACGGGCTTGATATACGCTCTATTAGATATCCTGGCGTTATAGGCTATCAATCTATGCCTGGCGGAGGAACTACAGACTATGCAGTTGATATTTATCACAGCGCTGTTAAAGGAGAAAGCTATTCCTGTTTTTTAAATGCTGAAACTAAATTACCAATGATATATATGGAGGATGCAATTAGAGCAACTATAGAACTAATGCAGGCACCGATAGAAAATATTAAAACCAGAACCTCTTATAACTTAGGTGCTATGAGCTTTAACCCAAGTGAAATTTTTGATGAAATCAAGAAACTATATTTAAATTTCGAAATTGAATACAATCCAGATTTCAGGCAAACTATTGCTGATAAATGGCCAAAAAGTATAGATGATAGTGAGGCTCAAAAAGATTGGGGTTGGAAACCAAGATTTAATCTAAAATCCATGACATCATTGATGTTAAAAAAGTTAGAAGAAAAATATAATACAATCAAATAAAAATAAAGAGATATGTACGGAGCTATTAAATCGAACTTACAAAAAGAATTAAAAGAGATAAAAGAAGCTGGATTATATAAAACGGAACGTATTATAACAACATCTCAAGATGCTATTATTAAAGTTTCTACTGGAGAAGAGGTGATTAATTTTTGTTCAAATAATTATTTAGGTTTATCAAATAACAAGGAAGTTGTTCAGGCAGCAAAAGACACACTTGATTCTCATGGTTTTGGAATGTCTTCAGTTCGATTTATCTGTGGCACTCAAGATATCCATAAACAATTGGAGCATAAAATTGCTGAATTTTTTCATTGTGAAGACACCATTTTATATGCAGCTGCCTTTGATGCAAATGGTGGTGTTTTTGAACCTTTATTAAGTAAAGAAGATGCTATAATTTCAGACTCTTTAAACCATGCTTCTATTATCGACGGTGTGCGTTTATGTAAAGCAGCAAGATATCGTTATGCGAATAATGATATGGCTGATTTAGAAGCTCAACTAATTGAAGCTAGTAAACAAAATCATCGTTTTAAAATTATTGTAACAGATGGGGTTTTCTCAATGGATGGAATCGTAGCACAATTAGATAAAATTTGTGATCTAGCTGATAAATATGATGCAATGGTTATGGTAGATGAATGTCATGCTTCTGGTTTTATTGGAAAAACAGGTAGAGGTACCATGGAACTAAAAGGAGTTTTAGGAAGAGTTGATATTATTACAGGAACTCTTGGAAAAGCTCTTGGTGGAGCTATGGGTGGATACACAACTGGTAAAAAAGAAATTATTGAAATTTTACGTCAAAGATCAAGACCATACTTATTTTCAAATTCTTTAGCTCCAACAATTGTTGGCGCATCTTTAAAAGTTTTTGAAATGATATCAAAAGACACATCATTGAGAGACACATTAGAAAGTAATACAAATTACTTTAGAGAAGAAATGGGGAGAGCAGGATTTGACCTTGTAGGTGCAGATGCTGCAATAGTCCCAGTTATGTTGTATAATGCAAAGTTATCTCAGGATATGGCAAACTTACTACTTGATGAAGGTATATATGTAATTGGTTTTTTCTATCCAGTAGTTCCTAAAGATAAAGCTAGAATTAGAGTTCAATTATCAGCTGCACACACAAAAGAACATTTAGACAAAGCAATTAATGCTTTTGTGAAAGTTGGAAAGCAGTTAAAAATAATATAATTTTATGCGAATAAATTGGTCAAAGTTTTTTATTTAATTTAAAGTATCTTAAAACTTCTAAAACTATATATAATGAAAAATACATTTCTAATTATTTTTATTTCTTTAATCACTTTTTCATGCTCTAAAAATGAAAGTGTTGATATAATTCCTTTAAACGCATATAACCCAGAAATTTCAGTTGAACAAAACTTAAATAACGGAGTTGCTGTTATGGACATACTGGAAGTAAATGACTTCAATAATCTTTATGGTATTGAATTCGGTGGAGGTTTTATATTTAATGTTAACCAAGTGGATGGTAGTTTAATTGTTGCTACAGACTATTCTCAAATAGGTAGTGTAGCTTGGGGAGATGTTTTTAGTCTAGATACAAATACTGAAATTGGTTCGGGTGATCAAAATACTCAGATGATAATTCAAGGTAATGAAAATGACCACAGTGCTGATGGATTTGAATTTGGAAGCGATGATTATGCTTTTAAAATAGTTACAGATTTAGATTATAATAACAATAATGATTGGTTTATTCCAAGTAGAGATTCTATGCAAGCTATTTATGATAATATTCATTCTCTTGGCTTTGGAAACTTTGATGAATCCTTAATCTATTGGTCTTCAACAAAGCAAGGTTATTCCCCATCTGTAATGGGATTTAATTTTGATTCTTGGGGTGGAGAACCTTTTCTCGGATCTTGTGCTAGCCCAAATGGAATATTGATAGCAAGAAAGATTAATTAAAATTCAATCCTAGCTATAGAAATCTTTAAAAGAACAGGTTCTATAACGAAGCTACAGAAAACTATGGGACATTCATCTATAAATGTTAGCTAACCTATTTAAGAGGTTTAGAGATAGCTGAATTAAAAGAAGAATAAGGTAAGCCTATGGTTTAAACTATTATCCAAAAATTAAACCACCACCAATTAAGGCTATAAGAACAAGAACAATGATAATAAGAATCATTTTGCCTTGTTTAGGAGTTGTGTTGGTATTGTTTGCGCCGCTATTATAATGGTTCAAATTGTTCATGATAATTTAAATATAAGCATTAAGTAATAATATAAATATAATAAATTATAGTCTAACCTATTTACGTGGTTTAGAAATATCTGAATTGACTGAATCTGATATGCCTATGGTTTATTTGAACACATAAATCAAACCTGTAATTATTAAGATGATTGGGGATAAAAGAATACTTTGACTAATAAATGTGCAAAATATAAATTCTGTCCATTGTGAAATTCCCATTTTAGTATGTTGTTCTTTTTGGGTAATCTTTACCAGTTGATTAAACTCCATTTTTATTAATTCAGACTTCGTGAGCCCTAAATCAATTATTCCAATAGTGTTCAGTCCTTTCTTAAATCCTTTAAATACCGTTTTTGGATGTAACCATAAGAAATATCCAAAGGCTAAAAAAATAATAATATTAATTGGAAAATGTTTGTAAAAGCTCGTGCCTATTTCCCAACCAGCAATAAATGCTTCTCCTTTAGAAGAGGTGTCACAATTATTCAAAATGTGTTCAATATCGTGAATATGAGTAACGTCTTTACGAAACTTTGGGTTTGGAAAAGGAATGTTGATAAACCAAACTTTAACATTAAAAGTGTCATAGGCAATTCCTCCATTTTCAGGGACTCCATTGTTTAAATAAAACTCGTTTAATAATTTCTCTAATTTCATTAATGCATTTCTTGTTCAAAGCATAATTTACAACATTTAGTTTTTACTTAAACTATCTGAAGATGATAGGTCTATGGTTTAGAGTTGCTTTTTTTTAATAAAAAAACCTACATAAGTTTTTTTAGTGTAAACCCCTTTTTAACAGGTTTAGGGTTACAAAGCTGATCAAAAATCTGAAACATTCAGCACGATTTAGCAACTTAAACTCACCCTTTTTAATGTATTAGTGTTGAGTTTATCAAAAAAACTAATGTAGGTAGTTTTATAACAGTTCAAGGGACATAACTTAGACTTCTTTTAACAATTTATTTAAATGCATTAGCTTATCTTCTAACGCTCTATTTAAATTATTTTCATTAATAGACTTCTGAGCCTTTAAATTTACTTATTAATTTATCAAACTTCATTTTTCTCCACCATACTTTATTTTCATTTCCTTGTTCCTTAGCCCTGTGAATCTTTTTATTTAGTTGATTAATTTTTTTACTTAAGTATGCTACATCAATCTTTTTCATAACTACAATTTACAAAATTTATTTTATACTTAAACTATCTGAATTAAAAGAAGAATAAGGTAAGCCTATGGTTTAGAAAAAAAAGCAATAAATTATATACTTTTTCATATCTAATTTTTTATTTTGAATGGAAAGTTGACTGTTACCTTTTCCCAAGCAAGAGAAATAGTGCCTTCTGATTCACTAACCTTAGTTATTTTATATTCTAAATGCTCTGTAATTTCATCTGAAATAGTTGGTTTGACTTTAAATCGAATCACATCATCTTTTTCATCATAATCGTCTTTTCCGTGTTGATTCCAATTTTTATTAATCATTATTGTCCAATCTTTTTTTGATGGAATTGTAAAAAAACCATATTTCCCTTTAGGTAAAATTTCATCATTTATGATTAAATCCTTATTAGTTTCTATCCAAGTGGCATTATGCGCTCCTGCTTGCCATACATTATCATAACCAACTAAACCACCGAAAATAATTCGCCCTCTAACTCCGGGTGAAGAGTAATCAATATGAATATGGGCATCACCAATCATTTCCATTGCAGATGTATGTGGGCTTAACACATTCTTCTTTGGCGTTTCTTTTTTATCAGATGTTTTAATATGATTCTTATGTTGATTTGTAACATCTTTCTTTGTTTCGTTTTTGCAACTCAAAACTGATAGTGTTAATACAAGTACTATTATTAAGTTTTTCATTTTTTATAAATTAATTTCGATTAGCATTAATATTGCCATTATTATCATAATAGCATTTTCTATAAATGTAGCTTCTGTCATAGGTAACTTTAATGCAGTTCCTAAACAAGCGCATTTTATTGATTTTTTATCTAACAATGTTTTTGTTACTCCAATAGTCGTTATTCCTAAAACAAAAAGTGTAACTATTAATGCAATATTCAATTCAAATCGCATTAAAAATAGCAAACCTAAAACAGTTTCTATAAAAGGATAAATCCATCCATATATGGGAATACGTTTTGCTAAAGGGTCGTACATTTTAAAAGATTCAGAAAATCCTTTTAAATCTAACATTTTAAAGAAACTAAAGACAATGTAAAACAAACCCATAAAGTCGAGCATAAATTCGCTCCAACTCCAATTTTTATAATGCAATAATATACTTGCCACTGCTATATAAAAGATAATTAATAATAGAGGTTTTAGTTGTTGAAGCTTGCTTTTTTCTTCCTCTATATCAAAATTTGAGTTTTCTATCAAAGCGAAAACATTTTTACGGTCCTTTATTGAAATTATATATTTAGAAGACAATGCTTTTTGTAATGTTTCTACTTCAATAGGACTATTCATAGTAACTATTGCTTCTTCATTTTCAAGATTAACAACAACATTAGTTACCTCATCTAAATTATTTAAACTTTTTTCGACAGATGCTTTGCAACTGCCACAAGTCATTCCAGATATTTTATAAGTATGTTTCATTATAATTTTTTCATAACTCCAATTTACAACATTTGGTTTTTACTTAAATATTAACGTTTAGTTAATATAAATGAGTTGATTAAAAATTAATTTTAAAAAAAAAATATGAAAAAAATAATATTATTATTTGCATTAGTATTGTCCAGTTGTAATCCGCTAAAAGATATTTCTACTGAAGGTTTAACTTATGACGGGACAGATGTTTATTATAAAGGTGAAATTTGTGCTACATATTCAGCAATCGAAATTGCATTAGACAACAACAAAGTCGTTAGAGAGGTTACTTATTTGATAACACAGCCAAAGTTTAATGCTCAGGCTTTATCAATAATTAAATTAATTAGTCAAAAAAATCCAAATCTTGAAGTTGAAGTAGAGTTGAAAGAAGATAGATAGGTCTATTAATGTCTGAATTAAAAGAAGAAGATATGTCTATGGCTTAGACCCTTTTTAAGCTGTACTAAGGCATTAAGTGAATTATTTCAAATAGTTAGATGTACTGAGGTTGTGGGTAATAACCTATTCCACGAAGACCACCCCCTAAAAAGAAAAACGATTTATTTAGAAAGGGGGTTTAGATTTATAAAACTTTTGGGGTGACTTTTTTGGGTTTTTTTCACAACAACTTGACCGTTTTATAATTACTTCTTAAAAAATGTGTGTCAAATGTGTGTCAAAATTATAATTAATTTAAAATAAATACTTAGATTCACCATAGTGTTAAGTGATTTTAAGAGAAGTATTTATTGTTGTAAAACCATACTATTACTCGGTTATACCCAACAAAAAAACCCTACCGATTAAGGTAAGGTTTTAAGTGAGCCCTGAAGGATTCGAACCTTCGACCGCCTCCTTAGAAGGGAGGTGCTCTATCCAGCTGAGCTAAGAGCCCGTAGTTTTAAGTTGCTACGACAACTATGTCGGGGTGGCAGGATTCGAACCTGCGACCTCCGCGTCCCAAACGCGGCGCGATAACCGGGCTACGCTACACCCCGTAGCGTGGAGAGACAGGGATTCGAACCCTGGGTAAATGTTTCCACCTACGACGATTTAGCAAACCGTTCCTTTCGGCCACTCAGGCACCTCTCCAATCGAATACAATATTTCAAAAATTT
>Ga0209830_10000286_pt1 | contig 56439 bp, 38 predicted proteins | sample ArcticOcean_MG_C_12_FD_187439 | JGI IMG/M metagenome (GOLD analysis project Ga0209830, IMG submission 187439) | Marine microbial communities from western Arctic Ocean - ArcticOcean_MG_CB8_130 (SPAdes) (version 2) | ecosystem: Environmental > Aquatic > Marine > Oceanic | place: Arctic Ocean...
CTCGAGGTGCCCGCCCTTTGCCGCATACGCGCACGTCATATCGTTCCATGGGCATCCGTTCGCGCGCGCCCACTGCAGCACCTCGAGGTGTCCTCCAATCGCCGCAGACGTGCACGTGTTTACGTCCCACGGGCAGCCGTTCGCACGCGCCCACTGGAGCACCTCGAGCTGCCCGCCGTGCATCGCATACGAGCACGTAAGCTCGTCCCACTCACATCCGTTCGTACGTGCCCACTGCAGTGTCTCGAGGTGCCCGTACTTCGCCGCCAACTCGCACGTCTTTCTGTCCCACGGACAGCCGTTCGTGCGCGACCACTGCAGTACCTCGAGGTGCCCGCCCTCCGCCGCCATCGTGCACGTATACTCGTCCCACGGGCAGCCGTTTTTGCGTGCCCACCGCAGTACCTCGAGGTGGCCGCCGTGCGCCGCACACGCACACGTTGCATCGGTCCATGGGCAGCCCTTGGTGCGTGCCCACTGCAGTACCTCGAGGTGGCCGCCCTCCGCCGCCAAGGCACACGTAAGGTTGTTCCAAGGCACGCCGTTCGTGTGTGCCCACTGCAGCACCTCGAGGTGCCCGTATTTCGCCGCCCACGCACACGTAATCTCGTTCCACGGCGCGCCGTTGGCGTGCAACCATTTCAGCACCTCGAGGTGCTCGCCCTCCGCCGCCGCCCTCGAGCACGTGTCTGCGTCCAATGGACAGCCGTTCGCGCGCGCCCACTTCAGCACGTCGAGCTGCCCATACGTCGCTGCGCACTTGCACACGAGGCTCTTGTTTAGGCTACCTCTCCGATGCATTCGCTGCAAAGCGCTGAAGCATTCAAGCTCCACGGCGGTTTCAGTATCAAGCTCATGAATCGTACGTCCTCTGGCCTTTACCGCGTCGCGCATCGCACGATTCACCGTGCGAAGCCGCGCGAGGTCTAGGGGATCAGGGAGGTTGTCAGGTCCGAGGAGCTTATTCATAACGTGTATGGGAAGACTCGAAAGTGTTTGCGCGTCGGGCTGTTGCGTCTCGGTGGCGAGCGCTGCGCGCGCTTTTCCGCGCGCGCGCTTGGCAGCAAAAGCGCCGGCGACGAAGGCGACGAAGACGAAAACGCCGTTGGGTGATGCAGACGGCATGGAAAACGTGCGTAGGTGTCGTGCGCGCGTGGTTGTGAAGAGTCGTGGCTGGCTTTTCTTGGGCGTTACGAAACTGAAAAAATTGTCGTGATTGATCTGGAAAAGCGAGGGGACGTTTACACGTTTGGGAAGGAAAGTCTGGGAAGGAAAGTCGGAAGCGTCTGCGGCGAGTGCTGCATTTTCTGAACCTTGTCTCGTCTTTACTACTACCGCTAAGAAACGCTAATTAAGCCGAGTTGAGGTTCGGTTCCCACGACGGACGAGGACGCGAGACGACGGCGCGACACAATCTCGCGTGAGATTGGGCCTCGTTTCGTCTCGCGTCTCGCCACTTTGTCGAGAATCCATTCATTCCTTCGCGCGCCACCCACCGCTTATTCTTCATCCTCCTGTTCGGCGATGTTGAAGTAGCGGAGCTCGTACACGTTCTTGTCCTTGTTGGACGCGATGACCCGAAGCCAGTCCCGGACGTTGTGCTTCTTCAGGTACTTCTTTGTGAGGTACTTGAGGTAGCGCTTGGACATGGGGGCGTCGCTGGTCACGGTGACCTTGGTCTTGTCGCTTGACACGGACACGATGTCACCGAGAGCCCCGGCTTTGCCCGCGACCTTGATGCGCTCGGCGAGGAAAGTTTCGAAGGAGGCGATCTCCATGATCTTGTCCTCGACTGCGGGGGGGGGGGGGGGGAACGTACTATGGGGTTTCGACGCGACGTTGCGGTGGGACGTGCCGCTGACACGTGCGTGATGCGTGGCTCCACGCAACCGCGAAAAGCGACGCTCGCGTGCGTGCCCACAGGCCGTTTCCGGCGACCGCGTGTCGTCCATGCGGTCCGGGAAACCCTAACCACCACACACACACGCGACGTCGGCTAATCGTGTACGCGCGGTGACGTACCGGGCTTGGAGCAGTCGACGATGAAGGTGGATTTCTTGACAATCTTGGGAGCCATTTTGAACGGGCGTCGGTGAACTAGCAACCTAGACGCGGTGTGCTTGAGAGAAGGGACGGCGGAACGGATGGGTGCGCGGTTTTACGCATTTGCTCATCGCGAAAGCAAAAGGGAGCGCAAGGAAGCGCGTGGCGGTTTGCTGTTTATTAGCCAGACTGGATTTTGTTTTCGCGCGAGTCCTCAAACGGCTCCCCCACACGCCGCTGCGCGCGTTCGTATGGGAAGCGCGTCCAGCCGGTCCACCACACACACACACCGCGCGCCGTCGCCGTACCCCTCGTTCGCGTGTGACACGATGTTAGTCCAGGTGATGTCTGTTGTTGACAGCGTGACGTCCACGGTGCCGTTGCCAGTTATGCTTCTGACAAATGCAATAAGAGCAGGCCATCTCCCCGACGGCGTGGCCGTGATACAAGTCATGCCCTGCACCGAAACCGTGCCCCCCGTGGGGCAGCGCATTTTCAGTTTGTGGCAGGGCACCACCCTCGAAGAAATCGCGGCCGCGGTGGAGGGCATCGTGGGGGACCACTGCACGTCGACGTTGTTCCCGGTGAGTATTTTGTCAGCAGTACATTTGGTAGTGCTGTTGTCTAAAGTCTAAGACTAGAGTGTCTTTCGAGTCACTCTTCCCACTCACCACATTCCGCCTCCCAGTTTGCCCATACGAGACTGACACTTTTTCTTTTACAATCAAAGGTGATGGAGGATTTCGCGTACGGCGTGGACCGGGAGCAGCTGACGGACGCGGCGCTGAGGGTGGCGCGACGCACGGGCGCGCGGCTACAGGAGCTCGACGAAAAGGTGGGCCTGACGAAAACCGTCACCTCGGGGGTACACGCGATCACCGCGAAGGTCAACTCGCGAACCGCGCCCGTGCTGGAGAAGGTGCAGCAAAACGAAACCGTGCAGGCGGTGACGGACGCGACCGTCGCCGCCGCCGCGACGGTCAACGCCAAGCTCAGCGAAGGGTTCAGCTGGGTGCACGCCAAGCTCAACCCGCCCGCGAAGGTCAACGCGCCGGAAATCCTGACACGACCGGCAGCGGGGGGGGGGGGGGGGATGGAAACGCATCTGCCGCGGATGGAACGGATGGAACGGCGGCGGCGGCGGCGGCGGCGGAACCGGCGCCGGCGCCCGTCCCGACGTCCACACCCGCGGCGCCCGCGGAGACGAAACCCACCGAGGAAGACACGGCATGAGGGAGTATGTCGATGTTTGTCTTCCAAAACTACAATACCATCGTCCATCCTCGGGATAAAAACCCTCTTCATTTTCCTCGCCGTCGTACAGTAGCAGGTTTCGAAGTCGGGCTCGGATTCACACGAAGAGACAGGTTGATGAGACACCGTTTTTTTCGATTCATAATTTATCTCTGGGCCGCTGCAGTTCGTCGGTTCCCATTCTCTCGTCACCTTCTATTCTTCCAACTATTCCGCCGCTCACGCACGCCCCTTTTCCGCGCAGTACCTCCTCCACATCGCGACGTACGCGTGTTCCAGTTTCGTGGTGAACGCCGCGCCATCGCACAGCCCGTTTCTTTTTTGCATCGTGGCCCGCATTCCTTTGCGCAGCTCGCCCAGCGCTGAGTGGTCGCTCGCCAGCGCGACGCACATCGCGACGTACTCGTTTTCGGATTTCGCGACGCACCGTCCTTCCAAGTCGACCGCGGCGAGCAAAGAAACACCCACGTTGTGCGCGTGCGAGTGGCCAGCCAGAGTGACCACCGGGACGCCCGCAAAAAGCGCTTCGCAAGTCGTCGTGGTGCCGGCGTACGGGAACGTATCCAGCGCTATGTCTATTTGCGCGTACGTCCGTAGGTGAGTTTCCGTGCTCGCCACGAGCGGCCGCACGTCGATGCGCCACGACGCGATGCCTTGCTCCGTGGCCATGGCGGCTAGAAACCGGTCGCGAATTGAGACGCACGCGAACGGCTTGGCTTTGACAACGAGCCTCGAGTTTGGCGTTTGTTTCAAAAGGCGTCCCCACAGCGCCCGGACGTTTTTGGTGATCTTCGCCAGCGCGTTGAAGCACCCGAACGTGACGTACCCGGCGTTCACGCAAGGTGCGGGCGCGACGGGCGGCGACGCGGGGTGAGGCGCGTAACTCAAGAAACACCCGGGAAGACGCACGTTGGTTTCCGCGAATACCTGGCGTGTATCGACCGGGTCGCAATACTCATCCGTGATTCGGTAATCAACCGCCCCGTTTAGACCGGTGGTGTTGGGGTACCCCGCCCAGGTTACTTGAACCGGCGCCGGTCGTAGCGCCAGGGTCGCTAATTTGTTATTAGCGGTGTGCCCGGAAAGCTCGACTAAGATGTCAACCCCGTCACTGTGAATGAGCTCCGCCAAGGCGCGCTCGGTGAGCAAAGAGACATCGCGCCACTCGCCGCCCGCGCGCGCGACATGTGCGCGCAAAAGTTTCGTCCGCGAGTCCTCCACCGGCGTCGCCGAGTACACCACGCACTTCACCCTGGTGCGGTCGTGGTGCGCCAACGGCGCGGCCGCGAAGTAAGAAACGCTGTGCGTGTACATGTCGGGCGAGACGTACCCGACGACCAAGGGGCGGGAGTTTTGTGTTGGGTTGATTTTGTCGCGCGAGGTAAGCGCCGCGAGGTCGTCCCACGAGTTTCCCGGAGTTAACGCAATCGGCGGAGTATCGCGGCCGGGGTTCCCGCCGCGCGAGTTTGAGCGGATAAGCGGTAATAACTGGGAAATATTTCCCAGTTTCTCGCCAGCGCCGACGTCTCTGTGCGCGTCGAAGGCCCTTTGACGCATCGGGAGACCTACCGATTGCATCATCCGTTGTCCCCATTGAATATGCGCGTCGCTGACCAGCGGCAAACGCCCGTCGTACACGTAGTTGAGCGACATTAAATAATTCTGCGAAGCGTTGCGGTCATCCGGGTTGAGACGCGCGCACTCCTTGTACGAAGCCAGGGCTTCGGGAATGTCACCCGTGTCTCGGAACAACACCCCGGCGTTGTTGTGCGCCACCGCGTATGACGGGTCCGCGCAAATAGCAGCCTGCAGTGCTCCAAGCGCCTCGCGCGCGTGCCCCAGCACCGTGCACAGCACCCCCAGGTTGTTCCTGTTTGAAATAAAATAAATGTCAGTCGTGTATGGGCAATCAGTCAGTGGAATGTGGTAAATGGGAATACTTACCACGCGCGCGCGAATTCCGGTTTCAACGCAACCGCGCGGCGGTAACACTCCACCGCTCTTGTTACGTTCCCTCGTTCTCTTAGTAAAACCCCCAGGTTGTTCCAAGCCTCCGCGCACCCCGGTGCGATTTTCAAAACCAGTTCGTAGTTAATAACAGCCCGGTCACGCTCCCCCACCTCCGCGTTCGCCACGCCCAGGTTGTACAGAACGTCCGCCGAAACCGAGTCGAAGGTTAACGCCTTTTCATATACTCTAATAGCGCTGGAAACGTCGCCCGTGGCTTTCACGCCGTTCGCCAGGTCGTTCAGCGCGATGGCGATGTTACTGTTTACCAGCACGTGGTTGGGGTTCACAAGTAAACACTGTTCGTACGCGGCGATGGCTCCGTTTAAATCGCCCCTCAGTTTTCGCACCACACCCAGGTTACACAACGCGTCCGCGTGCGTTTGGTCTAAAAAACTGGCTTCCAAAAACCGAACCTCCGCCTGTGTGTGTTCGCCGAGCTCGTGCAGCGCTACGCCCAGGTTGTACACGGCAGGCGCGTATTTGGGGTCAATTTGTACCGCGTCAGTGTAGTGCGACATAGCCTTCACAACGTCGCCTTTCAGTTTGATCTGCGTCCCGACGTCGCTTAACGTCGCCGCTAAACGGGTTCGCGTCAGCGAGAGTTCCGCGTCCGCGACGCCAAAACTCTTCACGCCCTTCGCGTCTGCTTGTAAAGAGTTGTGCGCCTCGATCGCGAGCGAATACACACGCACGGCTTCGGGTAGCATCCCCCTGGTCTGGTACAGCAAGCCCAAGGCTTGCAGGGTCGGGACGTGGCTCTCGTTTATTGCGAGCGCGCCTGCGAAGCGACAAAAGGCTTTGTCCAGGTCACCGGCGCCGAAATAACACGCCCCGGACGCGCACGCGGCGTCCGCGTCACTCGGCGACAAGAAAAGGGCTTCTGCGATTAACGCCTGGGCATCCGCGAACCGGCCACGGCAGCCTTCGCCGCGAAGCAAAGCCTGGGCGGCGCGCAGCAGCCGCTTGACTTTATGTGAAACGTTTTCTGGTGAAACGCCTTCCGCGTTTTCGAACGTGGAAGGGAACTCGCCCGTGGGCGCGCGCGCAGGTTGGTTTTCCACCAGCGAGTTTGTATCCGACCTCACTTTCTCGTTTTTCACCACGGACAAGTTCTCCTGCGCCACGCAGCTCGAGGTGATGACCCACCGCAGGCCGGCGGGCGTGCCATCGTGCGCCAGGGTGTTCTCCGCGAACCCGTGTACGGCACCGCCGGGGCCACGCCGTTGGTTCGTCTCGGCGACGGGCGAGGGAGTCGCATCGACTGGTTCGACTCTGCGCGACAGCGAAGATGACGGATCTGAGCAAACGCCGGCGCCACGGTGGTCCCAAAGGTGATACCCCAAGAGGCGTGTTTCCCCGGATCGAAACTTCGACCTCGCGGTGGGATCGACACCGTCGGGGGTGCCAGGCCCATCCCTCGCGCCGTCGAACCGAACCGCGACGTTTTGGGCGGTCGCCGGGAGCACGGAAGGTGCTGGGAAGGTGCTGGGAAGGTGCTGAGATCTGCGCGCCGCAAGCGGTCGGCGCTGTTTCGCCTGCTCCTCGGCCAAAGCAACCCCAACGCCGAGGGTCATGCTGTGTAATAACCAATTTACGCTGCGGTGACGATCGATGCGTAACGGTCGAGTCGCCGCATCGTCGCGCGGCGTCGTCTGGCGGCGTACCTGCTGTGAACGTTTGCGCTTCGATTTTCAAGACCCGGACAAACAACCCAGAAATTGAACAAAAAAGCCGTTTGTCCCCCTGGAAGCAGGGTCTATAACTCGTCAGAAACCCTAAAAAGTGGTATCGGTCGTCTGGGTTTTTTCCAAATTGCCGTTGTCGGTTCGTGCAATGCGACGCGCGCGCGACGCCGTGACCCACCGCCCGCCCACGTATCGCGCGCTGTCGATTTAGGCGAACACGCGGACGTTTGGCCCCGCGAGTTTTGGGTGGTCCGCGCGTTTGGCGTCCCGATGGAGACGTCCCTCGAGGTTGGCGCTGGAACCCTTCCTGGGGCAATCGGCCACCGAGTACGGGATGCCGAGGTCGGGGACGCTCGACGGTTTGGCGCGCGGGAAACAGGGAAGGGTGTCGCTTCAACCGATGCCGCGGTGGGCGAGTTCCGGTTAGCCGTGGTGCAGGCTGCTTCTCCTGGCACGCTGGCGTTAACGCCACTCACCCCCACCACCACGACGGCCGGGCACGGCAAGAAGCGTCGCAACGCGAAACCCAAGCGTGTGGATTTGTCGTTACAGCCGGGCGAGGACGTCGGCGCCACGCGGGTCAAGGTTGATGACCAATCATCACGCAGAAACAAACTGGGCGTTTGTTACCACAAGCCTAGCGATAAGTGGCGCGCCATCGTGTACGTGCAGAAAAAACAAGTAAACCTGGGGTACTTCGCCACGAAAAAAGAAAGCGAAGACCAAGTCGGGTTGGCGCGGTCGTTCGGGTTACCGATGGGGTTTTCCAACCTAAGAGCGCTGCGGCAACCGAAGCGAAGCGGGTTCCCGGGTGTTAATTGGGACAACCACTGCAACCGGTGGCTCGCAAGGGTGTACATGCCGTCCACGGACGGCAAGAAAGGGAAGGAAATCAAGGTGGGGTACTTCGAAGATGAAAAAACAGCAGCGGAGGCGTGCCGCTCATGTCGCGTGCAACACGGGCTTCCCGAAACGGCGAAACCGCCGCCTCCGCTGGCGCTGCCGGCGCCCGCCGGCGCCACCCCCCTCGGTTTACCCCCCGCCGGGAACCTGGCCCTGGCCCTATCGAGTCTTCCGGGCGGCGCGTCCACCGGGTTCTCCGTTGTCACGAAGGGGGAGGACGAATCCGTGGATGACACGGGGAGTTGAGTTCAAACGGGGCTCCAGGGAAGGGGTAGTGGAAGGGCTGGGTAGTAACGTATATGAGGGTGTTTAATCGAGACGAATTTGTGACGAGAGTTGAACAAACGATTCAACCGCCAGTTGGATACTCATCACAACTCCCCTCTGTCCCTCCCGTCGCCTGCTTCGTCAGCCCCTCCCGTCCTTCGCTCCTCCAAGTCAGGTGACGAATCATCAATCGGGCGACACTTGATGTCTTTCTTTGTCTGCGCCACTTGGTGCTTCCCTTGGCGGTCGCAAAGCGCGGGCGTGACGAAGGTCAGTAAATACCGGCACGTCGCCGGTTCCGTGATCGAAACGATTCCCGCGCCGGCGGAATCGTCGCCCCCACCAGAGCACCGGTACACCACCGAGGTTTCCCGCTGCAACGGAGTCAAGTCACACGGTGTGCCTCCAGTGAACACGTGAGTGAGTGAGTCAGTGAGCTCATTCCCAGTGGTTTCAGATGCATCAGACGCGTCGCCAGATTTCCGAAAGTTGTTCGCCCGCGTCGCTTCGTCGTCGAAGCGGCCCAGGGAAAACTCGCCACTCACCGTGGCACTGGCGCCAGCGCCCTCCGTGTGGTACTGCCGCACGTGTTTCCGATAACACAGCTCGTACGTCCACCACCCCTCGACTCGGTGAAAACACGAATTGTCGTGGTGCTGTTCCAGCTTTCTCTCAAGCGATTGCGTTTGCGAGACTCGCGAAGCGGCGTGCGCGTCGCTCTGTTTCAGTGTCTTCTCGTCGTTCTCGTCGTTCTCGTCATCGCTCTCGCCGTTCGCGCCGTCGTCATCGTCTATTGGAAGGCGGCAGAAATACCGTCTCCCGTCGTGCGCGGTCATCAGCACCGCCTGGTTTGCGTCCGCAAGCATCTCACCCTCCGCAACCGTCAACGCGGAGGACAGCTCTTCCGACCCCAGGTGCACCACGTACGCCGTCGTTGCGTCGCCCGCGAAGCGGAAATCCACGCCATCCACCACCAGATCCGCGGCCACGGTTTGAGTTGACACCAAACACACGACCACTGCCACCCAAAGTCGCGAAACACGAAACCAGGGACAACAAACAGACTCACCGTGACGCCGCCCCATCGAACTCCTCACTAAAAACGACCCGACACCCTCGCGCGTGTCGCTGTGTGCCGAGACAAGTACGCGACTTGAGATTAGATTCGCAACTTGGGGCAGAGAGGTGACACCGACGACCAAAACAAAACGACGAAGGAAACCATCACTCGAGTTAAAGTCTCAACACCACGCGTGAACCCGTTTACACCAGCTTAAATTAAAAAGTTTTGCTCATCTCGCCCTCGGTGTCTTTCAAGTACTTCCGCAGCTTGGCGACTTGTTCCAAAACGGACCGCCGGCTGCTTCCGCCCTCCGTGTCCCGCGATTCCGCGGATTTTTCGTAGCTCCAGATTTCGGACACGTCGTGTTCGAACGCGTCGCACAGCGGTTTCAAGTCCTCAACGGTAAGGTCGGCCAACGTAACCCCCTTATCCTCCGCCATCTTCACCGCGGCACCGGAGATGTGGTGCGTCTCACGGAACGGCACGCCTTTCCGTACCAGGTACTCGGCTAAATCCGTGGCGAGCATGTCCATGCTCAAACCCCTCTCCATCGCGGCCGGGTCTATTTTCAGCGTCGCGAGGCACCCGGTCGCGATTTGCAAACAGTCGCTCATGGTGTCCACGGTGTCGAACAAGCCTTCCCAGGCTTCTTGGAAGTCCTTGTTGTACGTAGTGGGGGTGCCTTTCATGACGCACATGAACCCGGTCAGGACGCCTAAAAGACGACCCGATTTCCCGCGCAAAAGCTCGAGCGCGTCTGGGTTCTTTTTCTGCGATTGTAAGAAAAAGGTGTCAGTCTTGTATGAGCAAATAGGGAGGCGGGATTTGGTGAAACGCCCAAGGCGTACCTGCGGCATCAAACTCGACCCCGTGCTGTACGCGTCGCTGAGTTTCACAAACCCGAACTGGTTCGAGCTGTAAATGATCAAATCCTCACTCCACCGTGACAGGTGTATCATGGTGGTTGACGCCCAGAACATTGTTTCACACACGTAGTCGCGATCGCTCACCGCGTCCATGCTGTTGGGGCACACGCGGTCGAAACCCAGGTCGGCCGCCAGGGCTTGGCGGTCCACCCCAAACGGGTTCCCCGCTAGCGCGCCGCTGCCAAGCGGAAGCGTGTTCACCCGGGGGGCCAAATCCGCGATACGCATGTCGTCCCGCTGCCACGCCGCCGCGTGCGACAGCAGCCAGTGCGACCACCGCACCGTCTGCGCGGACTGCAGGTGCGTGAACCCGGGCATCACCACGTCGACTTCGCGTTCCGCCCGGTCGCACGCCACGGTGATGAGCTCGCGCAGGTACCCGCGAAGCGTAACCAGCCGCGTGCGTAGCCACATCCTGGTGTCCGTAGCTACTTGGTCGTTTCGCGACCTGCCCGTGTGCAGCTTCCCAGCCACAGACCCAATAACCTCGCCCAGCCTTCGCTCGTTCGCGGTGTGGATGTCCTCGTCCCCGTCCTTGACTTCGAACGTGTCCGCGAGCCATTCCTTGCCCACGATCGTTAAACCGGCCACGAGCGCGTCCCTTTCGTCATCCGTAATAATGCCCGTCTTCGCGAGCGCGCGCGCGTACCCCATGCTCCCCCGGATGTCCTCCTGCGCCATGCGCCGGTCGAAGGATAACGACTCGTTGAACTTCTCCATCAACGGGTCGATGTCCTCGCTGAACCGGCCTCCCCAGAGTTTCTTCTTCTCGGCCGCCATCGCGATGACCAGTGATTTGGCTCGGGGACGCGCGGTGACCGGGGAGACGCGTCGCAGCACGCGGGCGCTGAGGCGAGGACGGGGCGACACGAGGGAAGATGTCGCGTGACACACGGACAGCGCCATCGCACGGGGGGAGAAGGGTCGAGAGGCGGCGGCGGGAAGGGCGCGCGCGTCGAGTGTGGTTGGATTTTGTGCTGATCTCTACTGCTTTGTCGTCAAAAAGCGCACCCTGCACTACTGCAGAGGTTGGAGAGGAGAAACTCGTGAGCCCCTGCGTTGTATGGACAACCAGTGACAACTATTTTACCCGAAAGATTTGACTGGGCACCAGGCACCTCGCCCTGCAGTCATCGAAAAACGCGCGAGAAGGGCACTCATCAACAAATATCCCCGCCCTTTGATGAGCGTGATCCGTAGCGTGTTTGAAGCGTCGGTTTCTTCCCACCAGTGTCACTTCGGCGCGCACTCGCGCGATTCTCACGGCGTTCGTTTCGGCGTTCCCCACACGAACCTCCCGTCACAGGTTTAGGGCGTCGTTCCCGCCACGCGCTGCTCGTCGCGACTTTTCAATCCGCGAAAGGAACATCTTCATCTTTTCAGGAGACTTGCACGATGCCCAAGAATCTGCTCAACGATGAGGAGCTCAAGCAGCTCGTGTTGGGGTCGGAGTACCTGTCAGGTGCGTTTCCGGTGATGCATCGTCGGCGGTGATGGTTCGTTTTGAACGCTCCATCGCTTTTTCGTTCCCACTCCCGTTCCCCGGGAAGAAACGGACCCGCGCGACCACCGAACGGTGTCGTAGCTTGTTTTTTCCAACGCGCTTTGCCGCGATCGTCGTTCGGGCCCAACGCGGAGGCAGGGTAGTGACCGCATTTTTGCGATCGCGCATATACCCGATCACACGAACCAAACGCACGTATGGCGCGAAACACACAACATAAACCTCCCACGAGATCACACTGACCCACCCTACACAACCCCAAACAACCACCCGCCGTCGATCGCGATGTTCTCATCTCCCGATCTCTCAATCGCGATGTTCTGTCCCATTCTTTTTTTCGATTCGATCACCAGGCACGGGCGAGCGGAAAGAGTTCGACCACCACGTCGTTTTGAAGGAGTCCGACGACTTGTTGCGCACGCTTTTTTTCAGCATCGTCAAGGAAACCACGGGCACCGAGTTTTACGACTCTTTGACCCGGGTGTACGAACTGAGTGAGAAGTTCCACGATTCGCAAAGCGACGCCGACTTCGCGACGCTCGCGGAAAAACTCGGATCCCTGGACAAGGAAGGTACGTATTGTATTTCCCAAATCCCAATACTGTTTGCCCATACAAGACTGACACTTTCATTTATTTATCTCAGAAACCATGATGCTCGCGAGCGCGTTTTCGAACATCCTGAACCTGCACAACGTCAGCGAGCACGTGGCGAGTGCGATGGAGGAGCGGCACGCGCGGCTTGATGACATTCCCCGAGGGCCCGCGAAAACCACCAACGGCGCTATCAAGGGGTTAATAGCGCGCGGCACGTCGCCGAGCGCGATTTACGAAGCGCTTTGCGAACAAGAAGTCGACTTGGTGCTAACCGCGCACCCCACGCAGGCGCTGCGACGCAGTATGCTGAAGAACTTCGGCCGCATCCGGGGCTACCTCCTTGACCTGCAACGCAGCCGCCTTTCCGGGTACGAAAGGGCGGAGCTTTTGGGCGGCATGACGAGGTGCGTACATCTCGTATTTCCCAAATCCAGGACGACTGTTTTACCGAAGCTGGTGACTGTTTGTCCATACATCGCGATATACACGACGTTAACCACTTTTCGTTCACAATCGCAGCGCCATCCAAGCCGCTTGGCGCACGGATGAGATTCGCCGAAACCCCCCGAAGCCGCAGGACGAAATGCGCGCCGGTTTGAGCTACTTCAACGACACGATCTTCGAAGGGTACCCGCGGTTCTGCAAGCGCATCGACACCGCGCTTCAAAACCAGGGCCTGCCCCGGATTCCCCTAGACCACTCCATCATGCGCTTCTCCTCGTGGATGGGCGGCGACCGGGACGGGAACCCGAACGTCACCGCCGAGTGCACCAGGGACGTGGTGTACCTCGCGCGGGTCACCGCGGTGAACCTTTACTTCACCGAGATCCAGAAGCTCATCTTCTCGCTCTCGATGTGGAGGTGCAGCAAAACCTTCGGCGACCGTGCGCGCGGGATTCTTGAAGAAGCCGGCGCGCACCGCGCCGACAGCGACGTGTACGAAATGCGGAAGCGCCGCAACTACAGCGACTTCTGGCGTTCGATTCCCATCGAAGAGCCATACCGCGTGATCCTAGCCGAGGTCAGGGACAAGCTGTACAACACACGGGAGATGTTGCAGGAGGTGATTTCCGGAAACAGACACGCCCTGGACACGGACGACGACTCGGTCATCGTTTCGAAGGAACAGCTGCTTGAACCGCTGATGGCATGTTACGATTCGCTCAAGGAAGTCGGCGACCTCGCCGTGGCGGACGGTTTCTTGCTCGATCTGATCCGCCAAGTGCACAACTTCGGCATGGGGCTCGTGAAGCTGGATATCCGCCAAGAAAGCGACAGGCACGCGGACGCCGTGGATGCGATCACTCAGCACATCGGCTTGGGGTCGTACAACGAGTGGGACGAGTCCAAGAAAACCGCGTTTTTGGTTGGCGAACTGGAGGGCAAGCGCCCGCTCATCGCGAACGACCTGGTTTGCTCCCCCGAGGTCCAGGAAGTCCTGGACACGTTCCGCATGGTTGCGCATTTACAAAAGTCATGCCCCGGATCCTTGGGGACGTACGTCATCTCCATGGCGACGTGCGCGTCGGACGTTTTGGCCGTGGTGCTGCTGCAGCGCGAGTGCGGCGGCGACCCCAAGGATTTGCTCAGAGTGGCGCCTCTTTTCGAGCGCCTCGATGACTTACGGGACGGCCCCGCGCAGCTCAAACGGTTGTTTTCCGTGCCTTGGTACCACCGGCACATCGAGGGAAAGCAGGAGGTGATGATCGGGTACTCGGATTCCGGGAAAGACGCCGGAAGGCTCGCCGCGGCGTGGGCGCTTTACGAAGGCCAGGAAATGGCCACGCACGTTGGGAACGAGTTCGGGGTGAAGCTCACGTTGTTCCACGGCCGCGGGGGTACCGTGGGGAGAGGTGGCGGGCCGTCGCACCTGGCGATCATGTCCCAGCCCCCCGCCACGATCAACGGCCGACTCCGAGTCACCGTGCAAGGCGAAGTCATCGAGCAGAACTTCGGTGAGCACGAAAACTGTTTCCACACCTTGGACTTGTACACCGCCGCGACCCTGGAGCACACGCTGAAGCCCCCCGACGGGCCAGTTGACGAGTGGCGCGACGTGATGGCGACCATGGAAAAAACCTCCTGCGCACGGTACCGGGAGGTTGTTTTCCAGACCCCCGAGTTCAACCCTTACTTCATCCAAGCAACGCCTGGGCAGGAACTAGGGAGTCTGAACATCGGGTCGCGGCCTAGTAAGCGCAAAAGCAACGCGGGCGTCGGCGCGTTGCGCGCGATTCCCTGGATCTTCGCCTGGACCCAGTCCCGGTTCCACCTCCCCGTGTGGCTCGGGATGTTCGAGGCGTTTCAAGAGATGAAGGCCTTGGGGAAGATGGACACGCTAAGGGCGATGTACGCGAAGTGGCCTTTCTTCAAGGTCACTATGGACCTCATCGAGATGGTGCTCGCCAAAGCCGACCCCGCCGTGGCGGCGTACTACGAAAAAGAACTCGTGGACCCGTCGCTTTTCGAGTTTGGCGCGCGCCTAAGAGCGTCCCTAGCGCACACCACCGCGATCGTGTTGGAAATCACCGCGCACTCAGACCTGCTAACTCCGCAGATCGAATCAGGCGGGCAAGGCACGTACAGCACGCTTGCGGACAAGCTCGCGATGAGGAGTCTGTACATCACGCCGTTGAACATCGTGCAGGTTGAAAACTTGAAACTGCTGCGCGAAATCGAGCTCGGAAACGCAAAGCCGGATTGGGTGCCGCAAAAAGAATGGGCGAAGGAGATGCTGGCGCGGTACCAAACCAACGACCTGTACCACGCCGTGGTGAGTGATACGCTTATCATCACCATGAAGGGAATCGCGGCGGGGATGCAGAACACGGGGTGATCGAGGAGGGGGGGTTCTGGTACCGAAGGGACGATGAGGGAGAATGGGAGGAGGAGGAGAATACTGTTAAAAAAGAAAAGTGATGCTTGCACAAACGTATTTTCAGCGCTTCTATGATACAAACGTCGAGCTAAACCCTCCTTCAAAGCTACTGCTACCGACCCGCGGCCCGCACCCCCCGCGCGTGCCTTTGTCCAGCAAGCGCGTCGTCCACCTCGCAGTCGTCCTTGTACCCGACCACGGACAGAACCACGACGGCGCAGCCAATCGCGACGGCGCCGTTCAGCGGCGCGTCGAAAAAAGCGCGCCCCAACACCGCGGTCAAAACCAGGGAACCGCACACCGCGACTGTTTTCGTCACCGACGACGTGTACAGCACGGATAGGGCGACTAGAATACCCCCACTGGCGTGGAGGCAGGTGATGCACCAAACAAGCGGGGTCCAGCCGCGAAAAATCGCGCCGCCCGTTTCGAGCCAGGCCATCGGAAAATACATCAAAACCGACCAAAGCGCGAGCTGGATGTTGGCGTCCCACACGGAGAACGAATAAGGAGTAGCAGTCGTTTCTTTTCCAGAAACCACGGAGGACATAGTTCCTTTCTGTTTCAACACGAGCTCGAAGTAAATCGACCCGAACCCTGACAGCACGGTCTGCGCGCCCGCGCACGCCACCCCGAGAAGGTACTCGGGTGACACCGCGGTGGCCGCCGCGTTCGCGTTGGCGCGCGCCGATAACGTCGCCGTCGCCGTGGGCGCCGATTCCCACGACACCAGCACCACCCCAAGCACCATCACCGCGAGTGTTCTCCACTTTCGCCACGAAACTTTGGTGCCCAGCATGGTCGTGGCGAAGAACGCGGTTGCTAACACTTTGAGCTGCGAAATCGCGGTGAACACGCTGGCGTTTACTCGCGCCAGGGCGGGGTAAGAAATTAAATTCACGACCAAGTACACGACCGCGGGAACCGCCATGCGCGGCGAGCGCCGCAGCACGTTTTTCAAGTGCGCGGTGAGTTTTTTTGAAGTTCCAGGTCCAGTTCCAAAACCCTGTTGTGGAGAACCCCGCCCCTCCTTCCCGCCGTCGCCTTCCCGGACCCGCCGCAGCTCCATCGCCACGCTGACCCCCGCCTTTAAAAGCTCGTTCACGAAAAGCACCGCGTTTTTGCTGAACGAAAGTTTCAGCACTCCCACGGCGTACCGCCGCGCTAACATGGACGCGGTGTTCTCCACGGCCAGGATTGCCAGGAAAAGCGCCGCGAGCACTGTGTGGTTCCCAACTCGTTTTGACGCCGGAGGTACTCTGAGCAACACCCCGGTTCCGTGAGGGACGTGAGGGGAAGACGCCATTGATGATGAGGTGGCGTCGACCGAATTCGACCCCCCATCCTCCTCCATCGTAAAAGACACGGACGGATGCTTGGCCCCGCGGTGCTTGCTCTCTCCATATGTGGCGAACATCGTGGCTCGCGCAGAGGGGGGCACGCGGTCGTACACCCGGAACCTACTTCCGGGGGGTACGGGTGTCCCTCCCCCGCGCGCGAGGTCTGACCGAGACTGAGGTACTGAGAGTGACTTGGTGACATCGAACAAATCGCGTTTGTTCCCTTTCGACGAGCTCACGCGAGCTCGAGGACACGAGACGGAGAATGGAGCAATCGAGCAAAACCAATGAGTTATTCAGGGGCTATTTACCCCTTGAGTTATTAGACGGTCAACAGAGGGACAAACCCGCATTTATATATTTCTTGGAAGCAACAGCTGTGGCACAAACATTTTGTTCTTGGACACTGGAGCCTCGCAAAATTCTGTGACTGCTTCCGTCTAGCACATACTTTACGGAAGTTTGTGACTAAATCCGAGTTGGGCATGTGGTGAAGTGGATATCACCGTTGACTTCTAGCCCTATGACGATGACTGAGGTTCGAACCACGAAAGGAGCCGGCATCAAGACATCCTTGTCCTCAACCTTCCGCGGTTCGATCCTGAATCAGTAGACATCAACTGTCCGCAGTTCGATCCTGCGCATGCTCAAAAAATACGCATGAAAGCGTACTTTTTGCAATCTGAGACGACATGCCTGTACACGTCGGCGTCGCCTGCTATCGAACGCGCCTACTCTCACGTCAATCGGCGTTCGGACGGCGATGTCGTGGGTGTTCCCGGTGCCGTGATTTCAGAATGGGATTTTGTTTTTCACAGTCCGACAGTTTCCGCGAGACAAAAGCTGAGGCGACGTGTACACGAACAACCCTGATGTGGCGAGTCTCTCTTTCTTTGACAATACATTTCTCGTATGGTCTACGGGAGACCAGCAGCACGCGCCGCGAAAAACTCGCGAAAACTTTTCATGGTGCACCACGTTTGGTCAAGCGGTCAAGCGCCTCGACGTCAAATCCTCGCCCCTCCGCCAGATCCCGAATGAATCTGTCCCAAGTGCAGCCGTTCGCGAGTGCCCACTGAAGTATCTCGAGATGCCCGCAGTATGCCGCCCCCCAGCACGTTGACTCGTCCCATGGACAGCCGTTCGCGCGCGCCCATTGCAGCAGCTCTAGGTGCCCGCTCTGCGCCGCGAACATGCACGTGTACCGGTTCCACGGGCAGCCGTTCGCGCGCGCCCACTGCAGCACCTCGAATTGTCCGCCCTTTGCCGCCGCCGAGCACGTGTACTCGTCCCACCGGCACCCCTTCGCGCGCAACGCCTTCAACTCTTCGAGCTGTCCGCTCCTCGCCGCTGCCTGGCATAGGTATTCTTGACGCGACAGACCATCTCTCCGTTGCAAGCGCTTCACCGCACTCAAGCACCCAATCTCAACGGCGTCGGACAACCAACTTTTTTCAACCCGACGACCCGTCGCCGCCACCGCGCCGCGCATCCCATGACTCACCACGCGGAGCCGTGCGAGATCGGCGGGGTCGTCGAAATACTCAGATTTGAGAATGTGCGTGACGACGATGTCGTCGAGAAGGCTGGGGATCGCGTCTTGCGCGTCGGCCCCGGTATTACCATGCATGGCAGTATCGGTAAGAGACGAATCGTTTGCGTTGGAAGACATGGTTGTGAGAGGAGGTGGGGGTCCTGCGGTACGAAGCGCGCGGTATGTGTGACCACCAGATCTTGGCAAAGGGCGTTTCTGTGAAAAAACCTCGGAAGGTGTAACGCTCGTGAAGAAAAGCCACAACGACGGCACAAAGACGCGCACGACGACGCGTTCACGACACGCTCGACAGCCTTCACGATGCTCTCTAACCCAGTCGCAGGCGCTGCGAAGTGTAAGCGACCGAGCGAAGCTACGCGCTCCCCGCAAGCCTTGATCCCGGGCCTTCTCGACGACATCGTCGTCACGCACGTTCTCAGATCTGAGCTTTTCGACGACCCCACCGATCTCGCACGGCTCCGCGTGGTGAGTCGTGGGATGCGCGACGCGGTGGCGGCGACGGGACTAACGTTTGAGGAGCTTGATGAAAAGCGTGCCGTGAAGCTTGGATGTTTATGCGCGCTGCAGCGCCTGGCACTGGCAGGTCGCCTGTCGCGTAAAGCGCTCCTATGCAAGGCAGCGGCGAGGAGCGGACAGCTCGAGAAGCTGAAGTTGTTGCGAGCGGGCGGCTGTCCGTGGGACTGGGGGGCTTGCTACGGGGCGGCCAAGGGGGGGCATTTCGAGGTGCTGCAGTGGGTGCGCGCAAAAGGTTGCCCGTTGGATGTGGAGACGTGCTGGGGAGCGGCGGAGGGCGGGCACCTCGAGGTGCTGCAGTGGGCGCGCGCGAACGGCTGCCCGTGGAACAGGTTTACGTGCTCGGGGGCGGCGTACGGCGGACACTTCGAAGTGCTGCAGTGGGCATGCGCGAGCAGCTGCCCGTGGGACGAGCTGACGTGCTGGGCGGCGGCGAGGGGTGGGCACCTCGAGGTGCTGCAGTGGGCGCGCGCGAACGGGTGCCCGTGGGACGTGGGGACGTGCGAGGGGGCGGCGGAGGGCGGGCACCTAGAGCTGCTGCGGTGGTTGCGCGCGAACGTCTGCCCGTCGGGTCTCGGATTTTGGCGGAGTCGAGGATTTGACGTCGAGGCGCTTGACCGGATGCAAAGGAAGGGTGCACCATGAAAAGTTTTCGCGGCGCGTGCTGCTGGTCTCCCGTAGACCATATGAGAAATGTTGTGAAAGAAAGAGAGACGCGTCGTATCAGGGTTGTTCATGTACACGTCACGTCAGCTTTGTCTCGCGCATCACAACGTGGTCCTAAGAATAAGAAGTCGTTTCTCTCGCACTAAGCGCAACCTCTCCCGCCCGCATCCGCCTTTCTCCCCGGCGAACCTGTTCGCATCCTCCGTCGTCGTCGCCGCCGCTCGCTTTCCACCTTCCCGCGGCTCGGACGCGCGTTAACTCTCTCTCGGCCCCTTCATATTTTTTCTGTTGTTTGTTTCCTTACAGGGAGAAGTTGCCCATCCCCGGGTCGTTGGGGTCCGCCATGGGCGCGCCCATCCGCACGGGCGCTTTGGGGATTTCGGTGATCACGGCTTGCGTGGTGAGCACCATGCCCGCGATGGAGCACGAGTTCATCAACCCGCTTCGCGTGACTTTTTTCGGGTCAATCACGCCCGCTTCCAGCATGTTCACGTACTCGCCCGACATGGCGTTGTACCCCATTTCCCACGCCATCTTCATCACCTTCTCCACCACGACGTCGCCTTCCACGCCCGCGTTGTTGGCGATGATCCTGCACGGCGCGAGGAGCGCTTTTTGCACGATATCCGCCCCCAAGCGCTCCTCCGGATCCGTCAGGGTTTCCTTGAACTCGTCAATCATAAGCGACAGATGCACGAACGCGGCACCGCCGCCCGGCACGATGCCTTCCTCAATCGCCGCGAACGTGGCGTTCTTGGCATCCTCGATGCGCAGCTTCCTGTCCTCCAGCTCGGTTTCCGTCGCCGCGCCGACTTTGATCACGGCGACGCCGCCGCTGAGCTTGGCGATTCGCTCCGAGATCTTCTGCGTGTCGTAGATGGAGTCGGTTTCCGCGAGCTCTTGTTTGAGCTGCGCGACGCGGATGTCAATCTCGTCTCGCGACGCCGCGTCTGCGATTATGGTGGTGGTGTTGTTTGTGATTGTTACTTTCCTGGCGTACCCGAGGCAGTCCATGGTCGCGGCGCTGGGTCCGAGGCCGAGGTCGCTCGCGAGGAACGTCGAGCCGGTGACGATGGCGATGTCCTGCAGAAGCGACTTGCGTCGCTCGCCGAACCCGGGGGCTTTAATCGCGGCGACGTTCAGGACGCCTCGGATTTTGTTCACCACCAGTGTGGCGAGGGCTTCGCCGGTGATGTCTTCGGCGATGATCAAAAGCGGGTCCCCGCCGTTTTGCGAAACTTGTTCCAAAATAGGGACCAAGTCCTTAACCTGGTCGATTTTCGCATCCGTGACCAGAATGCGGCACCCCTCAAACTCCACGGAGAGTTTTTCGTTGTTGTTCACGAACTGCGCGCTTAGGTACCCGCGGTCGATTTCCATGCCTTCCTCCACCTCCACCACGGTTTCCAAACCGCTGCCGTTTTCAATGGAAAGCACGCCGTCGGCGCCAACCTTTTCAATCGCGTCCGCGATCATCTCGCCGATCTCGTCGTTGTTCCCGGCGGAAATCGAGGCGACGGCTTTGATATCCACGCTGCCGTTAATAGGCTTCGCCAGTTCCTCCAGCTTTTCCGTGCAAAACGCCCGTGTTTTGGTGATGCCTTTGTTGATGGAAATGGGATTCGCGCCCGCGGTGACGGATTGCAGGCCGAGACGAATCATCTCGCGCGCCAAAACCGAAGCCGTCGTCGTGCCGTCCCCCGCGCTGTCGTTCGTCCTGCCCGCCACTTCCTTGATCAACTGCGCACCAGCGTTCTCCACGGGATCCGGGAGCTCGATCGCGCGCGCGATGGTCACGCCGTCGTTAATCACCTTTTTATTAGAGAAGGGGAGGGTACGGTGAGTTTCGCGAATTTGTGAAAAAAAGCGTTTTCGGTAAGTGTTGAGTGCCGGCGCACATTTACCCTAAACCCTGTGAATCGAGAGGGGCGGGGTGACGGGCGTGGAGCGTACCTGAGGAATGCCAACCCTTTCGGAGAGCACGACGTTGCGGCCTGTGTTTGTTTAGATGAGGTGGGGTCAGAGAACGTGCGATTTGGGTGATTTGGAGACCACGGCACGCGCGGTCGAACCTTCCACCCACGATGAAGGTTCGCGACGGACGACGGTTATCGGATTGGACGTACCTCGGGGGCCTAAAGTGACCGCCACGGCGTCCGCGAGCTTGTCAATACCCCGCTGGATCTTGATCCTCGACTTCATGTCGAAGGTCAGGTTCTTGGCTTCTGCGCGGGCTTGGAAAGCCTTGCGGGCACCCGCGACGCGGGTGGTGCGCGCGGTGACCTTGGAGCCGGTGAAGGCCTGTGGAAGCGATTGGAAGGTGGGAACAGATGCGTGAGCCGCCGCACTTTTTGCCGAAGCACCGGGTGTGTTGTCGCGGGAGACGCGGGGGCGGGACATGACGTGTTGGACGACGCGTGTGAGACGCAAACACGTCTCACACCAAACGTTGGACCATTAACAGCCGCCGCTAACGCGAGATGCGGCCTCGAATCGACCCTCAAAGGGCGTTTTCCGAGCGCCATCGCGCGCCGTGCCGAGAAAACACGCGCGCTCGCCGATGGATGGAAAAGCGTCGAAAATCGAACCAGGTCGCGCCGGACACGGGGACGTACCGTGCGCGCGGCGAGAGGGGAGGCCTGCATGGCGCCGTGCATTGTGCTACGACTTGTGTGTTTGGCGGTAGGTGAACAAAGTCACGAACCGGTGGCACGTAGAGTGACCAGCGCCCGGGTTCGCAGGGCGGTTTCGTCGGTCGCGCGCTATCCTGTTTGTTTGCGAAACAGAAGCTCCTTTCGAGAGTCCACTCAAAAACGACGACAAGTCTTTTCTCGCTCACATCGCAAAGCGCGTCGGTTGGCCAGACTCGCCTCTGGCTCGCGACATGGGCGGCAAAGGCAAGGCCCCTGCGGGAACGAATGTTGGTGGCGGCCGAGGCGGCGGCGGTCGCGGTCGCGGTCGCGGCGGCGGCGGCGGCAGCTCGCGACGCGGCGGCGGGCTGCAACCTGATTGGGCGCGCGGTTTCGGCGGTGGCGGTTTTTGCTCGTGCACGGTGGAGGACTGCGGGCGCCCGCACGAAGGGGACGAGGACCCTGACGCGAACGCGGCCGCGTCCGTGGTGTTCCCCGTCCCCCTTGCGATGTGGGATCTCGGGCAGTGCGACCCGAAGCGGTGCAGCGGGCGGAAGTTAGCGCGTCTGGGGTGTTTGCGTGAGTTGCGGTTGCAACAGCGATTTCCCGGTGTGGCGCTCACGCCGAGCGCCACCGATTGCGTTTCCCCCGGCGATTACCACCTGATTCACAGCGACGGCCTCGCCGTGGTGGACTGCAGCTGGAACCGCCTGGACGACGTGCCGTTTGGCAAGCTGAAATCAGCCGCCCCGCGACTCCTGCCGTGGCTCGTCGCCGCCAACCCCGTGAACTACGGCAAGCCGTGCAAGCTCACCTGCGCCGAGGCGCTCAGCGCGGGTTTGTACATCAGGTAAGTATTTCCCATTTACCACATTCCACGACTGATTGCCCATACAAAACTGACATTTTCTTTTTTTCATCCAGCGGGTACCGCGACGCCGCGGAGCTTTTGATGAACAAGTTCAAGTGGGGCCACGGGTTTATTACCCTAAACAGGGACGTGCTGGAGAGCTACGTGCTGTGCAAAACAGGAGAGGAGGTGATTGAGACGCAGAACAGGTGGCTCACGGAGGGCGGGCCGAAGCGGCCGCTGAGGCGCCCGCGGGATATGCCCGAGTCGGGGAGCGACGACGACGGCAGCGGAAGCGACGACGGCATGCCTCCCCTGGAGCCCAACCGTAACAAAACACAGGGGAACCGCATAGGCGGCGAGACTCGAAAATCCGCGTTTCCGCAACCCGAGCGGGGTATGCCGGACGAGAGCGAGGACGAGAGCGAGAACGAAGAATGCGACGCCGTCGACGACGCGACGCGGCGACTCGCGGAGACGTCCGTGTGATGGTCTGTGTTTTTTGTATGCATGAAAACAGTACATGTACTCCTTGTTTTGTGAAGTACTCCTTGACAAGGTGCGCAAATTCGCACAGCATCTACCCGGCGCTTATCGACGGTACGAACGTGGACGGTTTCGTCTCCGCCAAACGCTTGGGTTGGTTTTTCATTTTTCCTTTTTTGCCCCCACTTTTTTTTTTTTGCGAACCGCCTCCTCCGCCTCCTCGTCGTCGAACAGGCGGGGGGTCGGGTGGGTGACTCGGCGCGTGCGGCGTGCCGAAGATCCCGCGGTTAAACAACTCCGCGTCTCGTACGATTTCATCCGCGGTGAGTGTGCAGTGAAACGTCGGCTGCACGCGTCCGCCCAAGGCCCGCGGCCGCACAACGTGTCTCTCGGGAATGAAACAGTCGCTTTCCACCTTCCTCCCAGGCTCGCCGTCCGTCCAGCGCGTCAGTTCCCAGCGCAAGAAACCCGGGGTGACGAGGCGCGTGTCCAGATCGTGGTCCGCCATTGGAACGTGCGGCGTGTCGCGGTGACTGCGCGACAGTGTTGTCCTCTCCCTGAAAAGAGGCAAACCAAAAGAGTCGTGGTCGAAAAACGTTTCATTGAAACAGAAGCTAGAGCGGGGTGGGAGAGGCTTTGTACGCCGGAGGTGGGGGAGGTGATTGAGAGTTAGGGTTACAAAATCTACTAAACTTACGAAGACAAATGCTGCATCTGGACCAATACGGCATCCCTGAGAATCTGAACAATCGCCGTGTGGCCCTCTTGAGCGGCTATGGACAGCGGCGTCCATCCGTTATACCTCGCCTTGTTGACGTCCGCCGCGCCCAACTCGATCAGCGTCCGCACTACCGCCTCTTGGCCCAATTCGGCGGCGATGTACAGCGGCGTCCCACCGTCATCCCTTGCCTGGTTGACGTCCGCACCAGCCTGAATCAGCGCTCGCACTACCGTCACGTGGCCCTGATGAGCGGCTATGGACAGCGGCGTCGCACCGAAATCTGTTGCCTTGTTGACGTTCGCGCCCAACTCCATCAGCGCCCGCACTATCGCCTCGTGGCCACTTTGAGCGGCGATGTACAGCGGCGTACAGCCGGTATCCTTCGCCTTGTTGACGTCCGCCGCGCCCAACTCGATCAGCGCCCGCACTACCATCTCGTGGCCCTGATGAGCGGCAATAAACAGCGGCGACAAGCCGTCATCCTCCGACTCGTTGACGTCCGCGTCCGCCTCGATCAGCGCCCGCACTATCGCCTCGTGGCCCTGATGAGCAGCAATAAACAGCGGCGTCACGCCGTCATCCGTCGCCTTGTTGACGTCCGCGCCAAACTCCATCAGCGCCGGCACTATAGCCTCTTGGCCGTTTTGAGCGGCGATGTACAGCGGCGTCGCGCCGTCTTCCCACGGCTTGTTAACGTCCGCGCCCAACTCCATCAGCGCCCGCACTATCGCCTCGTGGCCCATTCCAGCGGCGATAAACAGCGGCGTCGCGCCGTCATATTTCGCCTTGTTGACGTCCGCGCCCGCCTCGATCAGCGCCCGCACAACCGACTCATGGCTCCTTTCAGCGCCGATGTGCAGCGCCATCGCGCCGTCACCCCTTGCCTGGTTGACCTCTGCGCCCAAATTGATCAGCGCCCGCACCATCGCCACTTGGCCATTTAGAGCGGCGATATACAGCTCGTTCTCGTCACATGGGCAACCTTTCTTGCGCGCCCACAGTAGCACCTTCAGATGCCCGCCCTCCGCAGCTTTATGGCACGTGCGTATGTCCCACGGGCAGCCGTTCGCGCGTGCCCACTGTAGCACCTCGAGGTGCCCGCCCAAAGCCGCCGCCGAGCACGTGTCCCGGTCCCACGGCCAGCCGTCCGCGCGCAACACCTTCAACTCTGCGAGCTGTCCGCTCCTCGCCGCTGCCTGACAAAGGAGTTCTTGACGCGACAGGCGACCTTGCCGTTGCATGCGCTGCAACGCGCTTACACATCCGAGCTCCGCAGCACGCTTTTCATCAAGCTCCTTAAACCGAAGCCCCGTTTCTGCCACCAGGTCGCGCATCGCGCGGCTCACCGCTGGGAGCCGTGCGAGATCGGCGGGGTCGTCGAAATACTCAGATCTGAGAACGTGAGTGACGACCAGGTGGTTGGGGAGGCGGGCGAAAGCGTTAGCCGTGTTGGCCGCGTTAGCATCGCGGCGCCCGCTCATTTTCTCACGCGCGCGAGCTTTCTTACCGGCCACCGCGTTGCAAGAGTGGATGGTTTTGTGTTCGCGTCGTGCGCGTCGTTGTGCCTCGAGGCTTCCGAGAATGTGCGTTCCTACTAAAATTCCGAGGTGACTGGAGACACACAAAACATAAGCAATTCACCATTTTTACGAAGCACCGCGTACGTTGACGGTCATAGTACTTGATTTTCAACTCACAAACCCACCCCTACCCCTGTCCCTCAAATAAGGTCCGCCACGTTCATGGGCATTTCGTCAATCTGGGTTGAGTAGTATTGCTCTATGTCCCGCAAAACGCCGACATCGTCGGCTTTCACGAAGTTGATCGCCACGCCTTTCCGTCCGTACCGCCCGCTTCTGCCGATTCGGTGGATGTAGTTTTCCCGGTTGGTCGGTAGGTCGTAGTTAATAACGAGCGACACTTGCTGCACATCGATGCCTCGCGCCCACACGTCAGTGGTAATCAAAACCCGCGTGGTGCCTCCCCGGAACTCGCCCATGATCGCGTCGCGCTCCTTTTGCGGCATATCGCCGTGCATCGCGCTGATACGATTAACAAGAAAGTGTCAGTCTCTCGTAATGTGTTTGAGGGATTGGAAAGGGTATACTGTACTCCATACAGTGAGTAAACAGTCAGGGTAATCGGTATTCGGGCCGATTAGGGAGGCGGAATGTGGCAAATAGGAAATACAAGGGCCTTGGGAAATACGTACCTCACCGTGAAGTTGTTCCCGCGCATCTTCTCGGTGAGCCAGTCCACTTTCTTTTTCGTGTTGCAGAAAATCACGGCTTGCGTGATTGTCAGGGTGTCGTACAAGTCGCAAAGGGTGTCGAACTTCCACTCTTCCTTCTCCACGGCGACGAAGAACTGTTTTATGCCTTCCAGGGTGAGCTCGTCCCTTTTGACCAAAATGCGAATAGGATCCGTCATGAACTTGCTCGTCATCTCTAAAACTTCGTTAGGAAGTGTCGCTGAAACTAACACGACCTGCGTATCCGGTGGTAGGTAGCGATACACATCGTATATTTGTTCCTTGAACCCCTTGTTCAGCATCTCATCCGCTTCGTCCAGGACCAGGGTTTTGATATTTCTCGTGCGCAAGTTACGGCGCTTGATCATGTCAAAAACCCTTCCGGGCGTGCCGCTCACGATGTGCACGCCTTTGTCCAGCGCCTTGGCGTCTTCGCCCACGGAACGACCGCCGATACACGCGTGGACCTGCGCGCTCATGAAGTTACCGAGCGCAAGCGCGGTCTTCTCTGTTTGCGTCGCGAGCTCCCTGGTGGGGGATAACACCAGCGCTTGGATCTCGCGCGACGACGTGTCCAGCATCTGGCAAAGCGCCAGGGAGATCATTGAAGTTTTCCCCGTTCCGCTCTGCGCCTGGGCGATCACATCACGACCCGCGCAAATGGGCATGATCGCGCGTTGCTGAATCGCGGAAGGCTTTTCGAAACCGTACGAGTACAAACCCCGTAACAGGTCCTCGCGTATGCCCATGGCGTCGAACGTTGAAGTGACGCTCACGCCTTTCGAGGATTCGAAACTTATGTTCTCATCCTTGTCGTGATCGGTCTGCATGTCTTCGTCTTTCCCGTGACGAAGGTCATCCCGCGCATCACGACCACCCCGGTCTCTGTCTCGGCCCGCTTTGGGCATGGCGACCAGTTTTGGTAAAGCGTCACGAACGCGAACCGCAGGAGTGACCAGGCGGCGCGGGGATTCCCCGATTGCCCTAAATTGTCGGCGGACGCTTCGGTGGCCATTTTCGACGTTGTTTTGGCCAGGACGCCGAAAAGCAACAACATCGATCGGGCAGGCTGTCTCTGGTTCCACTCCACCTCGCAATGGCGTGTGCGTCGCGTGTCCTCGCGCCCTGCGTGGCGCGACCTCGTGTTTCCCGCGGCGCGTCGAGCACGGCTCGGGGCAGCTCATGCCGGCCCGCCCCAACGTCGGCATCTTCGGTTTCATCTTATTTCTCGAGCCGAACCATCGGCGCACAGCCGTGTTCGCGTTTCGCGCGCACGGTCTGGACGCGCGCGGAGGCGTCAAACGGCGCCTCTGCTTCAGGCGTCGACACGGACGACACCCCAGATACAGACCCCGCCCCCCCCCCCGGTCGCCCCACTCCCGGTACGGACGAGCTCGTTTTGGTGGTGGGCGGTGCCGGTAGGGTCGGCACGAGGCTGGTGACGACGTTGCGCTCGATGGGGGTCGCGACGAGGGTGATGAGATGACCCGGGACCCGTTTTCCGACGCCTCCAAACGACTCAAATCGCTGGGCGCGGAAATCGTGCTGGGCGACGTGACGGACGTGGACACGAAGAACCTGGACGACGCGGTGAAAGGGTGCACGCGCGTCGTGGCGTGTTTCGGGGCGCAGCGTGTTTCGAAACCTACAGACGTTTTTTGGCTATTCGACGAGCGCGGCGGTCCGAACGTCACGGACGCGAACCACCCGGCTGCGGTGAACCACCGGGGGGTGGTGGCGCTTGCGATTGCGTGCGCTAAGACCAGCACGGTTAAGCGGTTCGTACGCATAACAGGGATGTCCGCGGGGTACCACCCGTTTGACTTTGTGTGCGTCGCGTTGAACCTGGTGCTTTCCATGTCCATCCGGTACCAACGCCTCGGCGAAATTTCCACTCGGTTGCTAAACGATTCCGGAATCGAATACGCGATAGTTCGCCCTGGGAACTTGATGGAACAAGCGCGGCCGACTAACTCGGTGGTTATCATCGGGCACAACAGCGCTAAGCAGCCCGCGGGGAAGGTGAGCAGGGACGACGTGGCGGAGTGCGTTTTGGGGGCCATTTTTTGGGAAAGCGCGAAAAACGCGACGATTGGCATTTCCGGGAAACCGTTCCCCACGGGGGGGGTCACTACGGAGATGGTATGGGACCCGGCGCGGGGGATGCACTACCGCACCGTGGAGATGGCGGACGAGGTGTTCGAGGGCACGGATGTACACGCCATGATGGGTGAAATGAAACCGGATACCGAACCGGAAGGGGTGGTGAAATACCAGCCGTTTGTGTTTATGCTCGCTGCGCTTCTCGCCGGAGTTTTCACGGGAATGAGCGCTTTGGTCTTCGCGCTTGGGAAGAAAATGCTAGCCGCGGTGGTAGGGATGGCGTAGATTGTGTGGTAGTGCTATTTATAAGTTGTCTATTCATAATATGATAGAGTGTTGTTGATTTGTTTAAAGGCTAGGATCTAGCCGCACTAGTTAGCTCGATGTTCGAAAGAAAAAAGAAAGAAAAAAGAGTGTTGTTGATAGTAGGCACGCGGTAAATTCTTCGCTTCCCTGTACATACATTCCATCTCTCCCTCCTCATTTCCGAATGTTCGAGAGCCGAATATCGAACAGCAGGGTTCGGTTAAAGTCTTTAAGGGTTTTGTTATCCAGGACGAAATCCAGGGTCCTCTTTCCTCCGAACGTGGACGGTTCCGGACCCACGGTGTACCGCTGCGATTTGTCCCTGCTGTACGCCAATTTCTCTTCGAGTTCGCCCGGGATTTCTATGCGCCGGATGCCGCCTTGTTTCATTTCCAAAACCGCCTCTTCAAACGCGGGAATGGCGGTTCCGGCGCCCACCACGAACACGAAGGGCGTGTCCGTTTCCCGGCTGTTTTCGATCTTCTTGGCTTGATACCCAGCGGTGTACCCCACCCACTCGATGACCACGGTCTGGCCGGGCAACGGCTTAGCACCGTCACCAACCCTCAGGTCCGCGAACCGCGCGCCGCTAACGGACTGCTGGAATGGCACATCGCCCGGGGCCAGGCTGGAGTTGCTGTTGCTGCACTCCGTGCACTCCGTGTCCGCGAGCGCGGGGGGGGGTACTGCTGTGACCACCAGCGCAGCGGCCAACGGGGCGAGCGCGACGGATGCCAGGTGCGCACGGCGGGAGGTGGACGCCGTGTCCGTCGGCGCAGACGCACGCGTGGTGGTGGTTTTCCGGGACTTCGCCGCCTGCGTCTTCGCGAATCCAAGCTTCGACGCGACTCGGCGCGTGGGCGCGGACGCGGCGCACACGGACGGGGTCACCACGCGCGCGCGCATCAGCGTGTTCATGGTCGCGGGGAAGTGGCACCTGGGGTACAAAGAACGGCGTTGCGTGGGCAGCGCGCGCGCGGAGGTGTGTGGTTTCGGTGCAGGTGCTGCCAGGAAGCTGACTGGATTCGTAATCTCGTTTCGTTCGACGACGTGGCCGTTTTTCGGCACACCATGCCGTGCTCGAATCCGGTCCCCACACCAGTCCAGCACGCGCGCGATGGGGAGTATCATCGGCAAGATCACGGAGGAGCTTCCAAAGCACGAGGTGCTGACGAAGACTGCGAGTTACGAGATCCGAAGGTACGCTCCTTGTGTCGTGGCGGAGACTGGATTCACGTCGAAGAAAGGTATGTTCGAGGGCGACCAAGGGAAGTCGTTCATGAAATTGGCCTCGTTCATAGGCGTGATGACAACGCCTAAGAACGACGTAGCGTCTCCCATTGCGATGACCGCGCCCGTGCTTATGCACAAAGGGAAGGGCGACGAGTCCTTCACGATGGCTTTTTTCCTGCCCGCGTCGCGGTTCGCGAAAGCATCCCACGTTCCCGTTCCGACGGACGCAAACGTTACAATAAAAGACGTCCCCGCGCGAACCGTCGCGGTGCACACGTTCAGCGGGAACATGAGGGCCGAGGTGATTTCGGTGAAGGACAAGGAGCTCAGGGAAGCGCTGGCGAGGGATGGCGTGAAAACCAAAAAAAATGCCGAGGTCATGGCCGCGGGGTACAACCCGCCGTGGACGCCGTGGTTTCTCAAAACAAACGAAGTGTTGCTGGAAGTGGAAAGGTGATGAGAGGGCAATCTTTTGCACAGACTAGAGGAAGTAATTGCCTCTACACAGACACAGCACACTCGTTTGTTCGTGGTTAAGCCACCTACATTCGTGGTTACGCCACTTGTAAATCCTATAGCTATAGCGGCGATACTTGCCATTCACTTCATCCGCTCAATCGCATCGTTCCCCTTAGATGGTCGCTTTTTCACCGCAACACCAGGCTGGCGCCTTCGTAATTGGCGCGAATTTCGGTTGAAACCTTTTCCCAGGCTTGGTCGAAAACCGGTTTCCAATGAAGCGCGTGCGCGTCGCTTTTTTCGCAAACCTCCAATCCGCGACGCATAAGTCGCTGCACCCACTCCAGGGCGTTGGATTGGACGAAAACAATAGCCTGGTTCGTAAGCGCGGAGGCACACGTGTCGAGACGCGATACCGAGCTTTCCTGTGCGTCTTCCTCACCGTGAAACGCCACCAACGCGTCGACCGTTTGTTCAAGCTCCAAACAAAGCGCGTCCACGGCGGCGTCGTCGCGGAACTCTTTGTACACGGCGCCGACCGTGTCGCGTGATGTTGTGATTGTTTCGGGACCCACCACCGGCGGCGGGTCAATCGCGTCGTCGCGGTCGTCGAAAACGACGACGTCCACGTCCTGGAAGTTGGACGTGTTCGGCTGCGTCCTTTTTGTTACCTCTGCTGCGTTCTTCTCGCTTCTTTGCGGCTTGTAATACGACTGCAAATCAACCGAAGCGGCGTTGTTCTTACCTCGGCCGTACTTATCTTTACTGCCTTTGCCACCTTTTTGCGCGTTTCTTGTTTTCGCGTGTTTCTCCCGCGCCGCGCGTTCGTACCTCTTCAAAATCTCCTCCGTCATCTCCGGACCGATGGCCTCGAGGTCCGCGGGATCGATTTGCGAACACGTGTCGGGCAACCCATCGTCAAAGATCCGAGATTCTAGCGCAGGTAACGCGTGACTCGTCGACACCGCTTTCGCATGCCCGCCGGTTTTCGTACCCTTGGGTTTATTCGAAGGAATCCCTAAGTGCGCGCCGAAGGCGTCGACTCCTAAAGATTCACCCGCGGTTGGATCCCTAGGGGGGCGTGCGAACTCGCAATGCATATCAAGTGGAAGCGCGTTCCAAGCCTCTACCGAAATTGGGCCGGGAGCCGCCGCGGACGCGGCGAAGGAAGATTTCCGTTTCGCGCCGCGCGTGGACGTCGCCATGGTCGGTTCTGGCGCGTCTTCGACTTCAGCCGCGTCCGATGCGTCGTCGACGACCATTTTTCCAAAATGGACGTTTTTCCGTTTCCCCGACCGACGCGCGTCCGTGTTGTTATTCGCGTCGCGTTCGTTTTCTGGATATTTCAGCGCCGACGGCTTCCGTTTAATACCCCATGGCGGTGCGGAACCGCGGGGGGACGTTTTGTCCAGAGGGTCATCCACCGGGTCATCCACCGAAACGATGCCGTTTTTCGGCGTCGTCAACTCAACCGGCGCGGCGTCGGCGTCGACGCCGGCGGCGACGAGCGCCTCCTTGATCTTCGCCGCCAATGCAACCAAGGTTTGTTTGTTTTCGTCATCATCCCCGTTCGTATTCAACACCACCAGTGCCTCCCACGCGCTTACGGGAATGATTCGTGCCGGATCCACCGTGGATGCCAACGCGGCGTACGCCGCCGCGGAAGCCGCCTTGGTGGCCGCGAAACTCGCAGACGCACGCGCGTCGTCGTCGCCCACCGGGAGCGACTCCAGGTGGTGGCGCGCGTTGTTGAAAACCACGCGCAGGACTGTGTTCTTTTTGTTTTCTGCTTTCGTCTCGAGCTGCATACCCGTTTCATCCTCAGTTTCATTGTCTGTCTGCGTCGGCGCGATTTCGGGAACCTCGGGGTCGCTCTCTGTGTCGTCGTCTTCGGCGACGCGATTCGACTCGCGCGTCTCGATTTCCACGCCCTCGGGAGGACCCTTCATTTCCTCGGGTGGCCCTGCGAACGCGAACTTTGCGATTCGCCTTTGTCCCGGCTCTAGGGTCCCCTGCAGCGCGAAGTCTGCGACCGGCAACAACTTGCCTTGCTGCAAGCTCTGCGTAACCCACGCGGGGGTCACCACGGGCGGGTGGTTTCTGTCCGCCTTTTTCAGCGCCGCCAGCTTGGCGCTCGTCAACCGCGCGCACACGATGTGCGTCGTGGTGACCCGGGAGTAGTAGTTGCAAAACCGACCGCCGTTGGCGAGCATGATGTCCCGTAGCTCAAGCCACGACGGGGCCGTGATGCCGTTGACGTGGATGCCTACTTTGTGGAAAACGCCTCGGGGGGTTCGGGTGTTTTCGTTTTGTTCCGCCAGCTTTTGGATTTTGTGCGCCATGTAGTGGTGCACGGCGGAGTGGTCCTCGTTCGGAGCGTGACCGCGGTGCACGCTGTTGCCCCTAGCTGGCTTCCGTACGTCCTCGGGGCGGCATGAGATCGCCTGGTGCACCGAACGCACGGGGGGGGCATCGGCAAACAGTTCGGTGACGCCGATCTCGCGGCGTCCTGAGGTGCCTGCATTGGCTTCGTCAACACCGCGTCCCTCTGTCGTGTCGGTTCGGTCGGGCGAGCCCCAGTCCGTGCCGGTCACACCAGCCACTTCACGGAAACCGTCCATCGTGAACACGCTACCGCGGCGAGGCTAAAGCGCGCATCGTATGTTCACAAGGGGTTGTCACCGTCTCAGCGGGAGCGCGAGTCGTCGTGATGAGGAGTGAATTTCGCGTTTTCGGTCATGGTTTTTTCTCGGGACGCACTTTCGTTTTTCGTTAGCATACACAGTCGCGCCGCGTGGCGTGTGTCAACAAGAAGCAACCCTAACCCCCTTGTGGCTCAGACCTTCAAGACCTCGCCTCCCGGTCGCCTCGGCAGCTCCACGCCAGACGATGGCACCGACGTGCGCGAACGGCGCGTGTCTCGGCGGGGTGCGTGTGTGTGTCGCGCGCGTGCTCGACTTGGCGCACCGCGCGTGCAGGCCAAACCCTTACGCTTTTCGCTTTCCGACCGCCCCGACTCTCCTGACGCTCGGCCCACCACCAACTCCCGACGTCCCAGGAAACACCCATGTGGCGCAGGGGCTGGACCCCGAAAGGAACCGAGAAGGCCGCGACCCTGTGCAACGCCTGCGGTATCCTGTAAGCGCCGCGCCTGCCGTTTCCCCACGCGCGTACTTCTTCTTTCAAACGACTTTTCGTTTCGGCTCGAAACTTTTCCCGCCAACTCCTTTCTCGATTCGAACTTTGAGCCGAAAAATCGCAGCTGTCGCTGGCGACCCGAACGCGTCTTTCGTTGCCTCTCTTGGCCAACGCACAGGAGCAATGACTCTGACCGATGCATCCCGACGCTATTCTACGCACACCACACCTAACTCTTCCCTTGCAGGTACAAAAGAAACTGGTTCTGCGAGTGGTGCCAGACGGTTTACCGCAAGCGCCGCGAGGACGAGTCGCTGCGAACCGAAACCCAACGTCTCCCCGACGACTTGTTCTGGGTCGGGTGCGAGTCGTGTGACCGGTGGTGCCACCTCGCGTGCGAGGTAGCACACGACGTTGGGGGTCTGGCGTGTGGAGAGGTGGTACCTGCGGTACCTTCTGCGCGTGTGAATAGTCAAAATGAGCTGGTACCTGCAACGCAACCAACTGCCGACGCGGCGTTCACGACCACGATTCCCACTCGCAGAAGGTTTCACTGCAACAAATGTCGCGAAGGTACACACGAAACTTCCCACCTCACCGCGAGGGACGCCAAGTGGGCCGCCACGCCGACGTCGTTCTCGGCCGGGGCGGAGGTGCGCGCAGGCGTGCTCGCGCACTTCCGGCCGTTCCTACGGGACACGCGGGACACCGGTATGGCCGTAGTCGGGGGCTTGGGGTTGCCGAAGCCGGGAAGCGTCGCAAACAACGACGCGTGTCGCGAACCGCCGGTTTCGGCTGCGCCTTGCGAACGCGGAAGGGGGAAGCGGAAACGGGAGCCGTTTGCGGCGCCGGGGAAGCGCGACGAACAGGCGAGGGCGGAACCGGCGCGGAAAAAACGCGTGCCGCCAAAGTCCAAGTCACCCAGCGGGCGCAAGCCGTCGACGTCCAAGTCACCCAGCGGGCGCAAGTCGTCAACTTCCAAGTCACACAGCTCGAAAGACGCCTCAGTACCGTTTTTAAACGAGACAAACCACGCGACCGAGCCCTTCTTTTGCGCGGATGAAATCACCGCCGTGGAGACCGTCGCGGAACTCATGTCGCCCCCGCGGCGGCCGAGGTCGACTCGCGTGACCGCGACCGCGCTTCGAGCTGGCACAACGCCTGCAGCGCGTGTGGATTCGGTGGATCCGGTGGACCCGGTGGAGCCGGTGACGCAACCGGAGGCGAACCCGCGCGCGGACGCTTTTCCCTGCGCCAAGTCCCCGGTCGATCGTTTGATGGAAACTGAGACGAGCCGCCAACACGTGTCGCCGGCGAAAACAAAAGCCGCGACGCGGGCGCCTGCTCCGTTCGCGAAAGGCTCGCCTCGGGAACTTAACGGAAACTTGGGTCCGCCTGTCGGCTTGCGTTTGCTTCGTCAAGCCCCCGGTGGGTCGTCCACCCCGCCCGCGCCTCCCGGAAGCCCCCAGCCCACACACGAAGTCGGCGCTTCGCGAAACCGCGACGCGCGCGGCGACGGTTCGGTTCTCGCCAACCTTCTTCTTTCGTCGCGGGGTGTGGGGAAACAGGCGGGGGAGTCGCAGACGAAGGAGTCGCGGACGACGAAACCCACCATTCAGTGCATCGCGCCGCCTTCCACGCGCGTCTCAGGCGCGATGAAGTTCGTCACCTTCGCGCCCACGCCTCCCCAGAAGAAACAACACACGGAACCGGGAACGGCGGAAACGCCGCTGGGTTCCGATTTCCGGCTGGAGCGAAACGCCGGTCCGGGTCCGGGCGCGCGGCAGGTCGTTGTCGCTCGCCCGGCGGAGCACAGCCCCGTTTTGCTGGAGGACAAAGACGCGGACCCGTGGGGGCTGGGGGTTACTCCGTGAGCGGCAGCTTTCTCTTTCGGAGGTGGTGTTTGGGGTGGGATTTCGTCTGCGTGAATGACGAAAGAAACGGGATGAGAAACGACTGGTTGGGTGTGTGATGGCTTTGACGAAAATGATGGAGCAGACGACTTGCTGAAACCGCCACTTCAATCTCTCGTCATCGCGTCTCACGACTGGTTCCCACGTAATCGTACAACCTTTGACTTCGGCTTTCCGGTTTCCAAGAGGGCGCTATTTACAATTAACCCACTACCGTCGCTTCGCCTTCCCCCGCATCCCCCCGACTCGCGGTTTCATGTCCAGGTACACCAGCAGCGCCCCTGCGAGCGCGGCGTTTTTGAAAAACATGATTTGCTCCACCGCCTGCTCCGCGCTTTCCGTTTCCGTGTCTAGTCTCCAGAACGCGTGCATCACGGGGGTGACGCACAGGGTGAACAGCAGCAGCAGCTTCGCACCTAGCGCAAAGTCGAGGACGAACAACAAGGACCCGAAAAGTTCAATCAAACTCGCGCAATTGACCAACCACCCGTCGCTTACCAAGAACAACGGGTCGATGCCGATTTTTCGCGAAAGCGATTCTCTTGCCACCGCTAACCGAGGCGACACCGCGTCAAGCACCCCAACCCCCGGGTCGGACAAACCCAAAAGCTTGTTCACCGAAGACGCGAGGAACACGAACGCGAACAGAAACCGGCCGAAAAACGCGGTGGAACCCATCGCACCGGACTCGCGAGGACCGCGCGGGCGTCGTCGGAATGACTGACGATAGGCGACTTTTCGTTCACTCATCAGATTTTCTGCTGATTTGGTTTTACGATATTTCCCCACCATGCAACGAAACGCCACATCGGACTTTGTTGCCATCACTTCCGCGCGCGCTCCGCCGCGACCGGTGTCCATTCTTGGACCGTCAAAGACGCGTGACTCGCCTCCACGAAGTGTGCAATTCCACGCACGCTCCAAGCGACTCGAGCGACTCGTGCGCCACCTCACGCGACGCGACCTTTCGTCACGCATCGCTCATTCGGAAACTGTCTTTTCCGAGACCGACAACACGCGCGACAAAAAACGCGTTGTTAAGAAACCGCCGAACGACACCGACACCGCGTCCAGAGTAAACACGCATCCCCAACATGCGCGTGCTTTTCCTCGATGTCGAGTCCGCACTCGTCACGTCACGGTACGTGCTTTTCCTGCTCGCGTGCCCTTTCCCGGTGCCTCCACAAACTCGGTCACGATCCGCTTGATCGCGTTTTTTGGACCAGCCCGTTTCGTCTGCAGGCGACGAAACGACTGTTCCGAAAACCGTCGGTTCGTTTCCGCGAAGTGCACAGTAAGTTTCGTGTTTCACGTCACTGACCTCCCCTCTCCGCGACTGCCCGCCCCTCTCCGTGTCACCCAACCCCCACCCCCACCCCCGCAGGTCCCCACACGTCCTGGACGCTGCCCTGGTGGACAACCTCGCCGACGTCGTTGGCCGGAGTGGCGCGAGGGTGGTGCTGTCCAGCGATCGGCGGCGCGATTTCGTGTCGCGACAACACACATCGGCTGTGTTGGCGAGCCGAGGCGTTCGGGTGCTCGGGTGGACCGAGTGCGGCCTTTCGTCCGCGCGCGCGGCCTCGATTCTCGCCTGGGTGGATGCGCACAACACCAGTTGTGCCCTGACCCACGAGACGCACGAAACGAACGAGTCGTGGGGGCGAATCGAGTGCTTCGCGGTGGTGGATGAAAAGCCCTTGGTGGTGCATCCCGGTGGGGAGTTTTTGGTTGGGCGGTTCGTGATGTTAGCGCCGGGCCGGGGTCTAACGAACGCCGCGGCGAACGCGCTGGTCATGTGTCTCCACACAAACCAGGTGTCTACGCACAGTACATCCGCGTCCGATGAATACGCACCAGGGGAATCAAGCACGTACGCAGCCGAGGGACACTCCCGGCCGGACTCGAGGAACTCGTCGTCGTCGCGGTCGTCGTCGGGAAGCGCGAGCAGTTTTTCCGGGAAGGAAATATTTTCGAACTCGTCAAACTCCGCCGCGCACAGTTTCCGGTGGCGCCCGTCGCGGTCGAAACGGTTCTTCCGCGCGCTTAGGGTGGGGACACGGGCCGAGTCGCTGGGGAACTCGAGTATCGGTGTGGATGACACTGATACTTTCACGTCGAATGAACCGACGAAAGAAAGCTCGAAACAAGACACTTTCCAGAAAACGCGCGAAACACGCGAAACGAACTTCCGGTTCTCGGTCCTGGGCGTCGCCGCGAGAATGAGCGTTTCGCCGCGGAAAACGTCGTCAACCGCGAGCGCGTTCGAGTTCGGGGTCGGGGTTAGGTTCCTGGGGGACCATGAAACAACAACGCACGTGGTTCGGTACCAATAGCTGAAGAAACGGTGTGTTTTGATTCATCTCAAAATAAAAACAAATCGTCGGACTCGCCGCTGTCGACACTTCGCACAAACTCGCGTTTCACAAAAGCGAAGCGAAGCGTTCCTCCTACGCCTTGCGCGCGGCTCTCTTTCTGGTGGACGGGCTCTTGAGTGGCTCTTCGTCCGTTTCCTCCTCCTCCTCCAACTCTGTTTCCTTGTCGTCGGGTGTGGGTTCGTCCGTCTTCTTTTTCTTGCCAACCGCTTTCTTCGTTTCCGTCGCCGGCGTCGCGTCGTCTTTGCCGCCGAACAGCGACGACAGCGACAGAAGCGCGACGAGCAGGACGAGCGCGACAAAGGCGAACAGCGAAACCGCGGACTCGGACAGCGTGGTGACGAAGGCGGTGGCTTTGTCCCGGACAGCGCCGGGCATGACATTGGCGATTGCGAACAAGCCGCCCGCGACGGAGTCCTTGACCCTCGCCGCGAACCCGGGCTCTTCGGGTTTCGCTTCTTCCGCGGACTTCGCCATCTCCTCCGCCTCGACAATCGCCTTGATCGCGTCGAACTTGGGGCGCCACACTTGCTCCATTTCCTTCGCGGCGACGTCGTTTTGGGCGACCAAAACGTTATCGATCACCAAACCGGAGGACATGGTCCACACCTCCAGCGCCACCGCGCCGATCTTCCCGATCGACGCCAACGGCGTCGCGTCCACGTAGTGCTCGGGGTTGGCGATCTTGCGAGGGGACCACTCGCCTTTGTACAAAGGGTTGTCCACCCTGGGCGCGTACCACTTGCCTTTGTAGTCGGGGTTGTACTTGGTGGGCCGGGGCCACTCGCCGCAGCCTGGGGCGGCGTCGCACTTGGGGTTGGACACGATGGGCGCTTCCCACGTACCGTCCTCGTCTTGGTCCCAATCCGTCGGCTGCGCGGCGGACGGGTCCTCCAGCTGAAGCGGCTCGTCATCCAGCCACCCTTCCGGTTTCTCCGCGTCGTCATCGGGGATCGACGACGGCGCGTCTTCGTCCCAGTCCGTGGGTTTCACCGAGTCCTGGTCGTCCATCTGCGGGTCGTCGATCCAGTCACCTGGTTTCGTATCCGCCGCGTCGTCAATCTCGGCGGGCGGTGAGAAGGGAGGCTCGAAAACGTGTTCGTCGTGAAGCGAGCCCTCGAAAACAGCCTCGCCGTCGATCTTCACGGTGACGTCCCCCTTCGCGGTGATCGCGAGGTGGTACAGGTGCGGGAGCTTGTCATTAGGCATCCGGGGCGGGGACGCGAGGTGCTTCTCCGTAAACACCCCCGCCGGGCTCGCGTGGCGAAAAATGACGTGCACCTTGTCCGTGCCGCCGCACCGGTCGGGGCCGAACATCAGCGCGTACGGGGAGTCGCCATCCAGGGTATCCACACTGAACTCCTTTTCCTCGGTGTTTAGGAACTTCAAATACGCCCCACCGCACTCCAACCCGTCCTGCGTCGTGGCTTCGTACTGCACCACTAACCCGTCCGCCGGGTCGAACGGAGCCGCCAAAACCGACGACACGCCGTAGTGACGCGCCTCGGTGTCCACGAACAAACCGAGGTCCTCGGTGTGCTTCGCGGTGACCACGGAGGGGATGCCTGTGGAGGGTGGGATGAGGGGGGGGGAATAGGTCAGAATGAGGAGGGAGGGAATAGGTCAAAACTCGCCGTTCGTGTTGGTGTGCAAGAACACAATACTGGTCGTATTGGTGTGGCGCAAGAACACATTGGGGTTATTTGATTTAAGATGTCCACGCGGATCTCCACACCAAGGCGTGGGTCGTCTACGGTTTCGTGACCACACACGTGGTGTGCCTGCACATGACGTTGATAGATACGAAAGGTACGATAGATCGTCCGTGTTTCGTGTCCGTGTCCGTGGTCAGTCCGTCCGACGAAAAAGCACGCACCGTTGTACTTCGCATCCTTCGATCCCGACCACGATCCGAGGCCGCCTGAAAAGGTTTCCAGGAACGCGACATCGCCCGTGACGACGGGCTCGACGAACTCGGCGCGCGCGGTGGCAACCGCCGCGATCGCGCAACTCGCAAAAAGGAGCTTGCTGCTCATGGTCGCGGAAAAACACGCGGGGAGGGGGCGAGTGGCGAAGTGGGAGTGGATGCGCGATCTTGATTTGTTTTCCCGCCGCGGCTTGTCCTGTTGCACCGTGCGAAAAGCGCGCCATCGGGAAATTAACTCCTCGATCCTCGCTCCACTTAGACCGTCGATGGACTGCAGGCCACGTCCCCGCGACCAATCACAAAGGCGCTCGACGGAAACGACGGTTCGACACGATGAAATGAAGTTTTCTTTCGCTCGCCACGCAGCCCCACGTCACTGTCCACAGCGCGTCCGCTATGTTGTCCTCCGCCCGCGCGCTCGCGGTTCATCCCGCGGCGCCGCCCTTAGTCGCCTCCTTTTCCCCCCCCGCGTGCAAACGCTTCACGGAGAGGCCTTCGACTTCCGGGGGAAGAGGCGTGCGACCCAACGTGGTTTGTTCCGCGCGTTTCGGTTTCGGCGTTCCGGAATCGGTCGAGGCGGTTGAAGATGACGACGATGCCTTGTTGTCAAGACGCACGATGCTCGCGGGCAAGGCCCTGTTCACCATAGGCGAGGCTTTCGTGTTCCCCTGGGCCACCGAGTCCGCGACCCGGCCTGGTTCCGCAGTCACCGAGAACCTGGTGCCCTTCTCCACGCCGTGGCTCAAGACGATGCTGTTCAATGAAACCGACCCTGTCGCGAAAGCTCGTGCGAAAAACTATTTACTAGACGGCGAGGCGCTCGCCGCGAGTGGCGACCACCTCGCCGCTATCGCTTTGTTCGAAAAGGTCAAAATCAACGCGCCCACGGAGTACAAGATGTGTCAGCGCGCTGGTTTGAACATCGCCAAGAGCTTCAAGAAACTGTCAAGCCGACCGGGCGACGCTTACGACAAGTCGGCGGAAACCGCGAAAGGCGAGGTGTGGTGGTGGGGAAGAGGCACGCGGTGGCCTGGGTGGTACATCGTGGCGTACCTATCCGCCCGGAATCTTTACTTCACCGCGAAGGAGGACGACGTGGCGACCTTCACGGTCACGGAAGGCCTGGGGTTTCTAGTGCCCATCTGGCTAGGGCTGCTCATTGTTTTAGTCACCTACGGGCTGCCGGATTATTAAACGAGGCGGGGATTTGTGAACATGGTTGATTGCAATCACTTAGGGTCCCATTGGTGGGTACTTGATTGCACTCTTGATTGTAACTTCATTGGGTGGAACTTCGTCGCAATCGGTATCCATCAAGGCTCGTAACTTAACTGCAATCTGTATACATCAATGAAGGCATCTCTTGATACCCACGTTCACTCAACACTCTCCACCTCCCGCCTCAAAACGCATTTATTTTCGTCACTCAAAACGCGTTATTTTCGTCATCATCCGACGACTCCTCCTGGCCAAGCGCGGCGAGCGGCGAGACGTTCCCCGCCCTTGACACGAGGGCCGCTAGTTCCTTCTCCAGCGCCGCGAACTTATCGGCGCCGGGCGTGGGCGACACGGTGGGAACGGCGGCGGCGAGACTTTCAAGCGCGCGCATGGCGTTTTTTTTACCCGTCCCGACCACGGGCGCGGGCGCCCCAACCGAGCCGGTTCTCGAAATCGACCCCCGGCCGTCCTCGTCTCGCGCGTCGTCCCCGTGGTCCATTCGGTCGTACACCGAGACACCACCAGCCTGCGCGTGCGTGCGCGGCGAGAACGTACACTCGTTCATTTTCCGTAACTCGCTTTCTTGCGTCGCTTTTTGTACCTTCAAATCCCGCGCCCTGCCCTCGGCGGCGAGTTTCTCATAAATGGGCGCGTTTACAGGGACGCCCAGTTTCCGTTCGCGCGCCAGCGCGAGCTTTGCGGTGCGCGACGCCGACGCCGCGGTTTTTTCAAGCCCCCGCTCCACACCCAGTCGGTCTCGGGCCGCAGCCGCTGCTTGAGCCGCTTTTGCACCCGCGCGCGCGCCTGAAAACCGGCCCTGTCCGGGAGCCAGGTACCCCCGCGGGCCGTGCTTGTCGTGCGCGATGACGACCTCCATGGCCGCGATGAACCCCTCCACTTCAACCGGGCCGTCGCACCGCAACGCCGCGGACCGCACGTCTTGAATCATCTCCCTGAGCTTCGGCGAGCCGCCGATCTGGAAGTCGGCCGGTCGGGTGTGGACGCCGCCCGGCGACCCGGGCGAGCCATCGGGGACGCCTCCGAACCCGCCGAGGTCGGGCCGCGCCGCCGCCGCGGAATTTGAACCGGGCGTCGCCGCTCTGGAAGCCGCCCCCGCGGCGCTTATAGGCGTGTTGTACACGGACCCAAACTCGTGGTCTGCCTTGGAACTCCCCGGGCTCCGCTTCCCTTCTGCAATGTCCGCTAGTCGGGTGAGGTCCGCGGTCTTCAGGTCCACAATGCCGGACCCGCCGCAGTCCAGGGCTGCGAACATCTTGCGGAACGCGCGCCGCTTCAGGGCGCCGACCAGGCCGTCGGACCGGGCGCCGCTTTTCAGGGAAACCGCCGCCGACCGCGCCCCGGCTTCGTCGCGCAGGCGAACCAGCTCGCGCTTGTCGTCGTACTCGTGCCTATTCAAATACAGCACGTCGTGAATCGGTAACCGGTGCGGGTTCCTGTCGATGGAGGGAGGCCGGCCCACGGAAGGCACACCGAGAGACGCGTACGTCTCCTCCGCCAGGCGTTTCTTTTCGTGGTCGCCCCTCGCCTTACTGGCTTCCAATCGCGCCACAACCAGATCGTGCCGCACCGTGGGGGCTTTGAAGTGTCCGTCGGGATGTCCGTCGTCGTCGCCGTCGTCCTGTTTCACCACGCGGTGCGCGTTGGGAAAAAAAGTGTGGTCACTGGGTCGCCACGCCTGGTACTCCTCCACCCGCATTTGCCGCCGGTTCGCGTCGAAGTAAAGCTGCTCGTGGTGCGACAAACCCCGATCGCGAAGCGCGTCTGTTTTTCCCCGCATCATGGTTTTGCTTTTTTGGTTGATCTTGGGACGGAAAGTACACTCCGCTAACTCCTTGCGTTCCATATCCGACTTGATTTGCGCCAAGACGACGAACTTCTCCGCGAAACCCTCACCCAAACGGTCCCACGCGAGGTCGGGGCGTTTCAAAGACTTGGCGTACCTCGAAATCGCCGGCGCGCCCGTGCCCGCCAAAGATTCTTCGCGTTCCTTTTCCTCAGCCGCGCGTTGCACCGCCGCCTCACGCGCCTGCGCTCTGCGCGCGCCTTCCGCGTACAGACGCTCGTTGTAGGACGCGTAATCACCAGCGGTGCGGTTCTGCATTAACTCCCGGGATACCCGCGACATGACCTTCGTGCGCCTCGCCCGCGCCTCGGCATCCGCCGCCGTCTGCGCAGCCTCCTTCAGCGTGGCAAGCGCCTCCGCCTTTTCCTTTTTCCGCATCGCGTTGCCGTACAGCTTGTCGAACACCGCGCTATCCTTAGTGACCGGCCCGGTACCCTTTAAACGGGCCTCTCTGTCCTTGGCTTCCCGTTCGCGTCGCTGTTCCTCGCGCCGCAGCGCGGTCTGCTCCGATTGGGACTTTTCCTTGCACTGCTTACCAGGCCCGGCGCCGAACACGAACCGCGACGAGGCGTTAACGTGCAGGCTCCTCGCGCTTACCTCGCCCGCGACGACCCGCTGCGAGGAGACGTGCGCGGACGCGGGGCGTCTCGCGCCGAAAACAATCTCCGTGCGGTCGAACACGTGCGTCGCGCTTGAGTGGAACTGCTTGGACTTTTCGTACACGAGCTTCGGCGGCCGCGTCCGCGCGCTCGCCGGGCGTTCGCGCCCGGCGCCGGCGTGAAGCGAAGCCAGCCTCGCTTTCGCCTCCGCCTTGCCTTTCGCAGTCAAGGTACTAAGCATGGCCGGCTTCGAATTGACCGGCCTGCCCAGTCTCGCCGCCCGCGCCTCGCGCCGGCTTTTGTCCTTCGCCTGCTCCAGCCGCACCGCAAGGGGAAGCGCTATTGTCATCGAGAACCCTTTGGCTTGGCAGAAACCCCGGGCCACGAGGACAGGGTCGTCGGAAAGGGAGATCTCGATGCGCTCGATGAGGCCGCCGCCGAAGTCCACCTCGACCACGGGCAACGCGTGTCTGGGTTGGGCAGGGAAGGGGGGGGGAAACGAGGTCAGGCACGGGGTCGGGTGTTCAGGCAGGCTCGATCGCAGTGGGGAGAATTAGAATTGTCCACAAGAAACGGGGTGACGGTGAAACGGAAACGTCCCGACGCCGCGGTGTACCCTCCGCGCTCCGCGCGATGGCCGCGACGGTGCGGCGGAAGAAACAGGGGGCGAGAACGTCGAGGGACGGGTACGCACTTGGAGTGTCTGAACGTCCCCATGGCGGGTGTCTTGGCCTAATTGGGGTAAATCGAGGGCGCGTCGAAAATCCCAACCAGAACGCCGACAAAGAGTGCGCGCGAGACCGCGTTGCCGTGCGGCACGCGCTCGTCCTCGAGGCCGCTTTCGCCCGCGTGCGAACGTAGCCGTAACGAGTGTCCAGTGCGCTCGGGTGTGACCCGACACCAAGCTCTCTCTTGAAATTGTGCGATCGAAGAATTTCGGTTTTTGCGGGAGGACTCGAGGAAACCGGCATCTACGAGAATTGTCTGCAATGGACCAATGGTCCGTCGCACTTGGCCGTTGCACGGCCGGCATGTCCGTCGCGTCGGACCCGACCGCGGATGAGTCATCGGATATCGTCTCGTCATCCGGCCGGTCTCGGCCGAAACGCTGGGCTGGGGTTGAGGGTGGCGGCACGACCTGGGTGGTTGCCATCGCGGAAGGCACGCCCGATCGCGTTGTGAGTCGCCAAGCGTTCCCCACGCGGTCACCGGAAGAGACGCTGCCGCGAATAGCCAGCTGGCTCGCGGCTGCGCACGCGGAGAGTCCGTTCCACGCCCTCGGGGTCGCGACGTTCGGCCCCGTGGACCTGGACAAGCAAAGCCCAACCTACGGGTACATCACGCACTCCCCGAAACCGGGATGGGAAGCGGTGGACGTGCTGGGTTTGGTGAAGGAAGGATGGTGCCCAAAAAACATGCCAACCGGGTTCGACACGGACGTCAACGCGCCCGCGGTGGCGGAGTACGCCGCGGTTGTTCGGGAGTTCGCCGCCATGGACGACTTGAAAGGGAAAACGCAGGCCACGGGGAGGTTCGTCAAGTCTTTGTGGGAGGACGACGGCGACGACGACACGGAGAACGACGGGGACGAAGGGGACGCTTTCGACGACGGCGCCGCGCAATCGCTCGAAGGCGCGCGACGACGGCAAAAAAACGACAACGCGCACCTCCGTTTCCAGAACCTGGCCTACATAACCGTGGGCACCGGTGTTGGCGTCGGCTTGGTGTGCGGCGGCGAGCCGGTTCACGGGCTGTCGCACCCCGAAGCCGGCCATTGCCGCGTGGCGCGTCTTTTGAGCGACGGGTTGTTTGGTTCCGCCGGGTCCTTTGTGGGAACCTGTCCTTTCCACGAGGACTGCATCGAAGGCATGGCCGGCGCCAGCGCGATTGCGAAGCGGTGCGGGTGTTCCATGAATGAACTGTCCCGAGTTCCGGACGATCACCCCGCCTGGGACGCGGCGGCGCACTACGTCGCGGGGCTTTGCGCGACGCTCGTGATGGTTGTGTCGCCGCAGCGCATAGTGCTGGGCGGGGGCGTGCTGCAGCGCAAAACGCTGGTGAACAAAATTCGTATTTCGCTACGAAAACAACTGGGGGGGTACGTCAGGCACGACTTCGTGGAGCGCGCGGACGGGCTGAAGCAGTTCCTGGTACATAGCAGACACGGTAAGTATTTCCCAATCACCACATTCCGCAGACTGATTGCCCATACAAAACTGACATTTCTTTTTTTACATTCAGGCAATGATGCGGGAATCGTGGGGGCGCTGGCGCTGGCGGAGCGTGCGCGTTCCGCGGCTGAGCCTTTTTTCAAAAAGAAAAAAAGCCTCACAAGAAGACTCGCTCACTACTTCGGCTTCGGAATCGTGTCTGCCATGGTGACGCTGAAAATAGTCAACGGAGAGGTGCGCGTGCGCGGGCGCAGGCTGGTGTGAAGAAATAAATAAATTGAAAACGGAAATCTGATTATTGCCCACACTGTGTGTAATTGGAGGCCGCGGCCTAATCGATCCGATTGCCTTGACGTCACATCACCCCGCGCACGACCACGGTCGCACGCACGCACCCACCGCACATCATGGCTCGTAAGTCTCTTCTCTTCGCGGTTATGGCGCTCTTCGCGGGCGTGGCCATGGCCGCCACCACGCCTGAGGGAAACGCTTACCTCGAAGCGAACAAGTTGAAGGATGGCGTGACTGTCACCAGCAGCGGTCTGCAGTACAGGGTGTTGAAGGAAGGACCCGACGGCACGCCTTCCCCCAGCGTGAGCACGCCGTGCTCGTGCCACTACCGCGGCACCACTATCGACGGCAAGGAGTTCGACAGCTCGTACTCCCGAGATCAGCCCACGACGTTCGCCCCGAACCAAGTCATCAAGGGCTGGACGGAAGCGATGCAGTTGATGCGCGAGGGAGACAAGTACGAGTTGGTCATCCCCTCGGAGCTGGCGTACGGCGACCGCCAGATGGGCGCCGACATCACCCCCGGAGCCGTTCTGGTGTTCACCCTGGAGATCCTCAAGGTGGGTGTGTAAAGGGTTCGGACCCAGTCTGATTCTGGGGTTGGCAAAGAAAAGCAGTGACGTAATGAAAAACATTCGTGTCGTGGTATACAAAACGGGAAGCAGCGCCTTTACTTTACTTGATCGAACGTCCGGGTGACCCCACGCGCGCTGTTCCCGTTCCCTGTACGCTGACCATTTACCCATACACCGACCGACATACCATTCCCTATTCTATCGTCTCATCCCGCATCATCACATCAGCGTTTGCTCATGAACCGAAGGAACTCGTCGTACTCGATTTTCCCGTCGTTGTTCGCGTCGACTTCTTTCATGAACTCCGCGTCGCTCATCCCTGATAGGCCGAAGTCGTCGATAACCTTGCGAAGCTCGTCAATCGTGATGAACCCCGAATTGTCCTTGTCGAAGTACGCGAACGCGCGTTCCATGTTGTCTTCGTTTTGCGTTTTCGACGCGCACAACGTAGCGGCGATGAACTCTTCGTAATCAAGCTCGCCGTTCCCATCCACGTCCATCTCTTTTAACATGTGCTCGAGCTCCGCCTGCGTGCTCTTGGCGCCTTTCTTTTCCAAACCTTTCTGCAGCTCGTTGATCGTAATCGTGCCGCTGTTGTCCTTGTCGAACTGCTTGAACATCTGCTTCATTCCCGAAATTTCTTCGTTCGTCAACGTCTTGGCCAACGCCAACATCCCGACCTTCTTGAACTTATTCATCGCCGTGAACTTCTTCATGCGGCTCATCACGACGTTGTCCAGCGGCGTATCGGGGGCGTCGCCGTCCTCCGCGACCCAGGGATGGTTCAGAATGTTCTCCGCGGTGAGCCTGTCCGTTGGGTTTGACACCAACACGCGCGTAATCAAATCCTTGGCGGATCCCGAGATCTTTCCCCACGGCTTGCTTTTCAAGTCGAACTCGCCTTTGCGCACGGCTGAGATAAATAAAATAAAGTGTCAGTCTCGTATGGGCAATCAGTCGGCGGAATGTGGTAAATGGGAAATACGTACCTTCGAAGATGGCTTGGTCGGTTTGCGCCCAGAACGGGGGCACGCCGGAGAGGAGGATGTACAGAATGACCCCCGCACTCCAGATATCGGCTTCACACGAGTAGTTTCTTCGAAGCACCTCGGGCGCGACGTAGTACGCGCTGCCCACGATATCACGGAACCGCTCGCCTGGTTCGAAATAGGAACTCAACCCGAAATCGATGGCCATGACGGGCGCGTTTTGGTCCTTCGTCGCGAGCACGAAGTTTTCGGGTTTCAAATCCCGGTGCATCACCCCCAAACCGTGGCAATGCGCGATGGTCCTTACCATGACCCGGAACACCTCCGCTGCGTCTTTTTCCGTGTAGTGCCCGCGTTCCACGATGCGGTCGAACAACTCGCCCCCCGAACAGTAATCCATCACGATGTACACGTGCTTCGTTCCTTCGTACGCCGCGAGCAAACCCACGACGTTGGGGTGCCCGGAAAGGTGGTGCAGAATAGAAACCTCCCGCCGCACGTCCTCCACGTCATCCGGAGTCGTGAGCTTGCGCTTCGCAATCGCTTTGCATGCAGCCTTCGCGCCGGTGCGCTTGTGCGTGACCAGAAACGTCGTGCCGAACTGCCCTTCGCCGAGAACCTGGCAGTTGAAATGGGAAAGACCGAGGAGGGAGGGAAGAGGGAAGGAGGGTCAGAAGTGGTCCATAGGGGTCGTGGGGGCCACACGCCTTGGGTCGTGGCCTTGATTACGGCGCGTTGTGCAGCATGCGTATGAACACTTGATGGCGACGCGCGCTTGCGTCTGTAGTGTTACGCGGGAGGTAAGGGTGCTTCTGATTGGTACGCCGAATCAGGCTGACATCCGGCGCGCGGGAATTGGCCGGATAGGTTCAAAGCGCACCTCGTGGAAGTGGTAGTAGTCGTTCACGTCTTCGGTGGTCCGGCCGAGCACGCTTCCGGCACGAGTGAACTGGCCCTTGGCGTTGGGCTGGGCGTTACCCCCGACGGGGTTGCTGAGGCCCTGTGGATCGGTCAGGATGCGGTGTCAGGTAAGCGTGTCAGTTAAGATTTGGGCCAATTCAAAGGGGAGGCAAAATTAGTGGGGCGACGAGACGCGACAAGGTGGATGCGCCACGACGCGGTGGGGGGGGTACGTACCCCTTGGCCCGCGGGTTTACTGCTTAAACAACCCATGGTGTCCTCTCGCAGTCAGGTGTCGTGGGACCGGAGGAGTGGCGATTCGACTGCGATGTTGGCGGTTGCACTCCCGTTAGGCGGGTGACATCGTGCGTGACAAGAAATCGAAATCGATTCCAAATATCCAAAATCTCGAAGCTTCACGTTGTCATTTTTTTTTTCCGTCACACCACACGTCGCCTCCGCCCATGCTCGCGAACGCGCTCGTGGGTGTGACGTCGAGTGCGACGCCGCGTCGTCGGCGCTGGACGCGCGATAACACCTCATCCCCCGCGGTCGCGCGCTGGGTTCGTGCCAGCGGTGCTTCCGGTGGCAAAACAGACGGCACCGATGCGACGAAAAAAAAGCCACTCTCGAAGTCCCCTGGGTCGGTGCAGAACGACGCGATTTCCCTTCTCGGTGGGATGCAATCCAATTGGACCTTCGGGACGTACCACAGCAAACGCGCGACACACAAAGTAAACGAGCTCGGGGACATTATCGGCGAACACGAGTGTCCTGAGAACATTTCGGAACAACCCGGGTGGGACGACGCTGGTAAGTTGAAATTCTGCGTAGCGACGGTGGCACAAGAGCTGAACCTTTCCGAGCCAGAAGTCTCGGAAAAACTAAAACAGCTGTTCACGCTCGCGCCAGGTATGGAGCGCCGAGTGGGGGATGTCAAAATCGCGCATGTCGTGCGTATGGTCGCCAGTCTGCCCGATGTGGTGCAGGCGTTTGTTCATCTGCGGACGATATTGCCAAACGCGGATCTCGGAAAGATCGTCGAGTCGAGGCCGTCGGTGCTGCTGGAAGACTTGGACGCCATGTCATTACGAATAGCGGAGTTACGCGAAGAAACCCCGTCGCTGAACTGGTGTGCTATTTTCACCGACTTTCCTAACCTTTTCGAAATCAAAAACCTGGCGGGGAGCGTCCGGGAGTTACAGACGAAGTTTCCGGGGAAAGACGCCAGCGCCATGATTGGCCGGCGACCGCTACTACTGCTCCAGATGCAATCGGGCGAGGACATGATTCAGTACGACCACGGCAGTTTGAAACAGGTTAAGGCGACGATAGAAGGGGACAGGACGCACGACGGGTGGTAGTATGATTAGACGGGTGGTAGTACGATTGATTCGTAAAAAAAACTAGCCTACGGTTACAGGCGTTTGCGTAGCGAACAGAAAAAACTTATTCCTTCCCCACCCACGTCGTGCCCGCCCCCATTTTTTCCTCCGGCGCATCGCACGTGTTGAAGTTTGGCCTCGAGTTCTCGGCGCACGTCCACTTATCGTCATCCCCCAACGCATTCGCCATCGCACCTGGAACTCTGCGCCACTTGCCACACGAGTCGCACGCGATCCACTCCTCGGAAACCGTCTCCACGGGCGCCTTGTCTTTATTCGCCTCAAACTCGGTGGCAAGGCGTTCGAGGCGCACGCACATCGCTTCCAGCTCGTCAATCGTGCTCCGAATCAACATGGTGTTCTTCTCGTTGCCGTGCTTGCACTCTTTTTTATCAAAGCAACGCAAACAAAAAAGCTTCCGGCCCTTGCACTCGCACCGCACACCCGCCCAGTTCAGATCCGCTTGGCACACGGAACAGTCTTTCTCGAACAAATCGGGCGCTAGTTCCGTGCCGGCCATTTTTACGATTTTTCCCTCCCCGACTCGCCCCGCGTCGGTAAGCGCCGCCCGCCTTGTGCGCTCCAAGTCAACCCGGTGCCGCATCACTAAAGCGACGGTTGGAGTGAAGTTCAGCTGCGTTTCAGATGCGACGCACAGCGTGCCTAACAACTGGTCGTGCGCCACGGATTGGTACCGCTTGGCCAGGACGTACTGCTCTGTCGCGGCGGCGCCGAAAGGGAGCCAGTCCTGATTGTAAAAAAAGAAAGTGTCAGTCTCGTATGAGCCGTCAGTCGGAGTAATGTGGTGATTGGGAAATACTTACCACGGGCGCGAAATTCACCGCCTCCGCGCAGTTGAACCCGGTGTTGAACCCGGCGTGGTACGCGTTTGGGAAAGTTATTACGTAGCTTCGCGGGTGCTGTTCCGCTCGGAAGACGGGAATGCCTTCCTCGCGAAGCACGGCTGGGGAGAGGATCGTCACGAGCGAGTGCAGCAGGTCGGGCTGCGCGTCGAACAGGTGCGGCAGGCGCTCGCGCATCACGCGCTCGAACTTTTCGGAGTGCGACGCAGGAATGCTGTACCACACCTTCGGGTCGCCGAAGTGGTGGTAGTTGACGCTGTAAAAGTGGTGGTCCTCGACGTGCCAGCAAAAAGTGCTTAGGGTCATGCCGAAGTACAGCCAAGGTACTGTTATTCCAGTCGTTGCCTCGACGTGCTTCAAACACGACGAAGGGTTGTACGGCATGTTGCACACGTTCCACGGCGAATCTGCATATTTTTTTTGGTCGGGCGCGTCCAGACAGTCATCACCCGGGCTCGTGAACCCGCTGCCCACCTCCAGGGTGGCGATATCTGCGCCGTAAATCACCTCCACTTCCTGTTTCGTATCCGCGGACGACTCGATTAGCCTCCAGAACTCGCCTTCCAAATCCCGCACGCTGACGTCGGTTGGAACCCCGCGTTCGCTGAAGTACTTCTTCTTGAAGTAGTTACTGTACGCCTCCAGGCTCGCCACGGTGTGGCGCTCACCGGGGATGAACCCGTACTGCGCGAGAATAGCGGTGGCTTTTGTGTCGTCGGAGGGGGTGTTTTTCTTCGCCTCCGTTGCCGGAGGTTTATCTTCCAAAGCCTGAGGCTCGTCCTCCGGAAGGCCCCCTTCTTCCTTCGTATCCTCGGGAGGCGTTCTCGGCGCGGGCGCGGTTGTCGCCCCCCCGATCCGTCCCCCGCCCATCCGCCCTCCCCCCAGGTTGCCGCCCGCCAGGGTGAACCCCTCCGGAACCTCGAGCCCCGCGGCGACCAGCGCGGCCCGGGCTTTGTGTTCGTTTTCCCGCGACCGCTTCGAAGGCCCCGCCGGCCGGTTCTGCAGCTCCGTCACGGCTTGCACCCGCGTTCGAAACCGCAGCTCCTTCGCGTTCGGCAGCCTGAACTCGGGTTTGAACGACTCCGGGGCGACGATGTTGCACACCCCGTATTGCTCGGCTTCGGGTCGGATGCTGTTGATGTACGCGAGCGGGTCCCCGGCCCACTCGAGTTCCGTGGGGTAGTACGTCGGGACGGGCGGGACGTCCATGTGTACGGCGTTTTTCGGTTGATAGGACGACCGCACTTTCGGGCCTTTCAAACACACGTCGCACCCGTGCCTGCTGTACCCGCACGCCGTGCACCCGAACACGGGAACGCCGTTGGCTGTGGAAAGAGGCTGGTGCCACGGCTGCGTGGGCGGCGGGGGCGCGGACGGCGGAACTAATTTCTTTTCCTTTTCGCATTGGGGCGGCGGGTTCTTTTTACTCCGCCCGGTCGTCCCCACGATCAAATCGCCGTTCGCATCGTACTGCTCGCGCGGCCTTAACTCGGTTTCGCTGGTCTCGTTAGTAGTGTCTGTTTGTGTGTCAACGTGCGCTGGGCCACCGTTCCCTGTGTCGTCCACGTTTTGCGTGCGTTTCTCGTCACCGCCATCGGCTACCATCGTTTTCGCCTTTTCCGCACGCTTCGCGACTTGCTTCAGCCGGTCCTCTTCCCTCCACCCCTCGATGAGCGTTTCCTCCGCGCGTTGCTTCTCCAAAACCGCCGCCGCGCGCTTCGCAGCGTTCCGGGCACGCGCATCATCCTCGGCGTCGAAGAAACCCTCGCGCTCGCGTTTTCCGCTTAAAAGCTCGCGCGCGTTCGTCGCGGCGACGCGTTTCGGCCGGCCCCCGGACGTCGTCGTTTTCGTGGATTCGGCAGGGGGTGCCGGTGCGCTGCTCATGCCGTTCGTCGCCGCGGGGTCAGCCTTTTTGGTGCTCTCCGTGGGGGCGAGCCTCGAAGCCGCCGCGTGGGCCGTGTACATCGCAGTAGGCTCACTTACGTCGTGAGAAATGCGTCGTGCGCACTCTTCGAGGCGCTATCGAACACGGACGGCACCAGCCTGACGCGGGGAAACGACGCGAAGCGAAAAATGGGGCAATCTCACTTCTCTTCGGAAACGCTCGCCTGGGACCCCACGCGACGGGCCACGCGACCCCACGAGGCACGCTGCGCCAACACGACACCCGGGGTGATATGAATTTCGCGCGCGGAGCGTTCTGACGAGGTCAGGCTCCTACGCAGCCTTACGTCGTGGTGTCGACGACGGCAAGATTTCGTTGTCGCGTCGGCGCGTGGCGCGCGGTCGCACGTCACGTCGTGGTCGTCCTTGCAGAGCAAGTTTCTGAGTTTCTGACCTCTACTCGAGGTTGTTATCGCGAAGTGCTCGACGAATTGGGCTGCCACTCCGCGGCGCTCTTGACATGGACAACCGCGAAGGGGCGTCCTCGGCGACGCCGTCGGACCACGACTGCGAGGTGGTACACGCGCCCGGGGCTGGCACGTTTCCCGCGGCTCACGAGACGCGCGAGCCCGCTCTCGGAGATACGCACGGGGCATCCCCTTTCGTCGGGGCCTCCGAGGAGAAGCTTTTTTGGGAAGCGCACCACGACCTGCTGCTGACACTGTTAGAAACCGGGTCCCGAGCCAAAGGCGTGCTGCACGCCCTGGCACCGCATTGCTTGTTACCTTTTAAGCGAATCACGCTGGAAGTGCTCAACGGTACGTCCGAAACCACCGCACGCGAGGCGTGGGTGGTGTGCAAAATCGCCCTCGTCATCATCGTGCCGGAACCGTTTTTCGCCCTATCTCCACGAGATTTGAGACGCCCCATGGATCTGACCCCCGACCCCACCTGCCCCCCCGACCTGTGTGTACGACCTACTTTCTACTTTCTCCCACGAACTTCGCAGACATCGACGCCCCGCGCCTGCGCCTGTTGCTGTCCACCACGCAGGCCGTGCTCCTTGCGTTCCACCGCCATCCAACTCGCCTTTCCAGTTTGCTTCTTGAAAAGGATGACCAGGAGTTGGCGTACGCGTTTTTCGACGCGGCCGCGCACCTCGCGGTGTTGGGGCTGGAACGCGCAGACCAGCTGCGACTGGGGGTTGATACTCGAACGCAGCTTTTCGATCTGTGCCGAGTGTTGCTCGCCCCGGGCGGCGGTAACGTCCCGGACTGGGTCAGGCGGACGGAACATTCGTTACGGGTGAGCTCGCCGGAGACCCTGGCGCCCCCGGAGATTTTCGACGCCCGCGCGGTGAACACGACGCGACTCGCCACGAATCGCAGCGCGCCGACCCGGTCGGAACTCAGCGTGTACGTGCAACTGAGTCGGCACGCGGAGGTTCGCTTGGCGGCGGAAATGGGGGACGATTCAAATACAGTTGGTGACGATTCAAGCGACACGGAAACGCGCGCCGAGTTGTTAAACGGGTTCCACGACGTGCTGCCCGGGTTGGAAAACCTGGGTACGACACCGGGACACACTTCACGGCGACAACGCATGCCCGCAGCGCATACGCTGGTCAGCTCGCAAGCACTGCCGCACACGCTCCTTCCACAAGACCTCACCCAGCTCGCATCGGACGTCGCGTCGTACACCACCGAGTCCTTGCGCGCGCACGCGCGGCTTTTGGACGCCGAGACGTTCGCGCGGCGATGCGCGTTTGACGCGACCCGTGGGCAACCCTTGATTGACTCAAGAGTAACTCAAGAATCAGGTGCCCCGACATCAAACGACGCGATGCTCCACAACGCGTCCACGCGTACGACGCTTTCCGTGTTAACGGACGCGGCGCACCAGGGCGCGCATCGCAGGGCGTCCCCCGCTGCGCGGGACGCCGCGGCGGCTGCGATTCGTTTGGGACGAGCGGTGGGTGCGTTTTCGCGCGACGCGAACGACATCGAGACCGCCGCGAGCGGGCTTCGTGTGTACGTCACCGCAGCGCTCGCGGCGCACCCCACCGCACTCGCCGAGGTCCGCGCGTGCTTAGCCAGCACGTTTCTTGTCGTGCCTTTCCGAACGTTACCTCCCCTTTCCGAAGACGCGGTGGTGTTGCGACAAAGCGCGATGGAACGCGGCGCCGGTGCGTCGCCTGAATCGAAAACCGCGGTGGCGCCGCATCCGTTGCTGGACACCACCGGCACGCTCAGGCGCGCCGCCGCGAACACGGCCGCGGCCGCGACGACCTCGCCGTCGTGGCTCGCCCTCGTCAGCGCGGGCTTGTGTTTTCTGGACGACGCGGACGACGCGCCAGCTGGCGAAGTGAACGCGAACATCGACCCGCTCCCCCCGTTTGGCGCGAGCTTGGACAAAGTGCTCTCGGCGACGATACTCGCCGCGACGGCGGTGACGAGCTCGAGTCCGACGACGCGTGGCGCGCGCGACGCCCTCGCCGCGCTCGCGCGTCGCGCCGAGTCGCTGGCGATGGCCACGCCGCTCGTGTCGCGCCACGTCTCCGCGGTCGTGGCCATCGCCGGCCTCGTGGAACAAACCTGCGACATCCAGACCTACGACGAAACAGTCACCGCGAGCCACGCCGTGTCGTCCCTGAAACGCGCGGTGCTCGGTGAATCCACGCCTTTCGGGCCGTCGCTTTCGGACGCGGCGCTTAAAAGAGCGCCGCGAGACGTGCGTTTGGAGTTCGTGCGACGCGCGGTGGGTATCTCCCCTGAAACCACCACGGCCGTCTTGGCACTCGCGGGGGGGTGGCTACTGGCGGAGATGCGCGCGGACGCGAGCGGTCACGAAAACGGCGACGACGACGTCGCGTCGAGCACCGCGGTGTTTTCCGCGGCGCTCGACGCGATTACGAACGCGGGGTGGGTTTGCGCACCGAACGTTGATGGCGACGACACGCGCACCACCGGGGGTGGTTGGTACGGACACCGCCCCGGCCAGAGGTTCGCGACAAAAGAGCGCCTCACCCTGTGCCTTTTGGCGTTTCACGGCGCGTCAAAAAAGGGTCGGCGCAAAGGTACGTATTGGGCCTTTCCCAAATTCCAAAACTGTTTGCGCATACACCACTGACACTTTTCTTTTTCACTCTCAGCGCTCGCCGAGGCGGCGGTTGCGTGTTGTGGCAAAAACAAGCCGAAAACGCGACGCGACGGGGTTCTGGCGCAAACCGCGCGAGCGCACTTGTTTTTTATTTTCGCGCACTGCGCTGTTCATTTCAGCAAAAGCCCTGTTTGGCTTGAGCAACGCGTACGGGACGTGTTGCGGGGCGAGGAATCGGTGGAGCGGCGCACGATGACCGCGGGAGACGCGGCGCTTGATGAGAATTTGTTCGAAACACACGAGACGGTTGCTTCCGAAAGCACCGAAAACGACGCGGTCAGTCGGTTGCCCCCCGAAACCCTCCACGCCGTGCGCGACGCCGCGCTCGCCATGGCGAACCACGAAACCGCCAGATCCACAGAAGGATCCAAAACGTTCGTCACGCTCGCGGACCTCGCGGCGGCGAGCGCGCGTTCCCGAAACGCGGCGTGGGCGGCGCTGTGCGCGTTGCCCGCGAATGCGAATTCTCATACATTGACTGAACGCGAGTCAACGTCAACGTCACCCAGCTCTTCCGTGGGAGGGTTTAGCTTCGCGTGGGCGTGCGTGGCTCGGTGCCGGGACGAGGCTCTGGCGCAATGCACGTCGCCGTCCCGCGAATCAATACGCGCGTTGCACGAAGTGGTCGTGGCACTCGACGCGGGCGCCGCGATGGCGTCGCCGGCGAAGATGGCGCTGACGTGTTTAGCGGCGGACGCGCTGAGCCGTTTGTTCGCAGCGGCGGCGGGAAGGGCGAGTGCAGACCCGGCGCGCGCGATGTCCGACACGCTTCGGTCCGACCACGAGAGTGACGCCGCGGCAGAGCCGTCGTGGCTAGCCTTGACCAAGCTCTCTGTGTCCCTGGCGTCCGCGACGCGACGGTGGACGAGCGCGAGTTTAACGCAACGCATGTCCCCGAGCGACGCGCGCGCGGTGGGCTTGTTGCTCTCCGCGGGTATAAATCGTGTAG